>Ga0209835_1000536_pt1 | contig 24747 bp, 20 predicted proteins | sample LakKivwa52mmetaG_FD_184138 | JGI IMG/M metagenome (GOLD analysis project Ga0209835, IMG submission 184138) | Anoxic lake water microbial communities from Lake Kivu, Rwanda to study Microbial Dark Matter (Phase II) - Lake Kivu water 52m metaG... | ecosystem: Environmental > Aquatic > Freshwater >... | reverse complement strand
GAAAACGCTGGTTCCAAAAAAATATGTACTTTTGCTCATTGTAGAAAGTTTTTGTGAAAGTGCAATCTACAACAATGGAGTCAATTTTTTTGATTGACTCCATTTAAATTTTTATCGGACAACAGTGGTTTCTAATGTTATCAATGCTTTCAATAGCAATAATGGCAGCCGAAGTAACTAAAAATGCAACAACAATAAAAGTTATCAGTGGTTCTGCCCTGCCATGCCCATACGGATGATTTTTGTCCGCAGGACGATTCGCATATTTCAATCCGAATAGCACTAAAATTGATGAAAAAATATCAGAGGTAGACTCAATTGCATCAGCAATTAAGGCATAGGAATGCCCGAAATAACCAGCAAGATATTTTATTACAGCAAGTAAAAAATTGCCTGCAATACTAAAATAAGTGGTTTTTATAGCCTTTTGTGCATTACTCATTATAAAATTGGCATTATTACTATAGTTTAATTTTCTCAACTTGAAAATCGGAACAAAAGTACTATTTATTAATAATACTAAATACTAATCTCAAACTTGCTTTGCAAAATAATCCTTAACTTGTCTTGCCCTGCTATTCCCAACAACTGCTGAAATCTCATCAAAATCAGCCTCATTAATCTTCTTTACTGATTTAAACTTTGATAATAACTTTTTTGCACTTTCAGCACCAATTCCTTCAATATTATTCAATTCAGTGACCAATGAGCCTCTGATTCGTCTTGTCCGATGATGTGTTATTCCAAAGCGGTGTGCTTCATTTCTAATTTGCTGAATTAATTGATTTGAAGGTGATTTTTTACTTACACCAAGCGGTAAACTATCACCCGGTTTGTAAATTTCTTCGAGTTTTTTGGCAATTCCAATTACATCAACTTTGTTTGCAATATCCAAATCCTCCAGTATTTTATAAGCAGAACTTAACTGACCTTTTCCTCCATCAACAACTATCAAATCGGGAAGCTCATTATTCTCGTCCAGCATACGTTTGTAACGTCTATAAATGACTTCTTCCATTGAAGCAAAATCATCAGGACCTTCAACCGATTTGATATTAAAATGTCTGTAAGCTTTTTTATAAGGTTTACCATCTTTAAAAACAGTCATTGCTGCCACCGGATAGCTGCCCTGAAGATTAGAATTATCAAAACACTCGATAATACGTGGTATTTGCTTTAAATTCAAATCTTTTTGAACCTGTATAAGTAATGCATAGGTTTTCTGACTTTTGTTTTGCTGAACAAGTTTTTTATTTTCTATTTCATTATAATACATCAATGCATTCTTATACGACAAATCAATCAGCTTTTTTTTATCTCCTGATTTAGGCACAGTATATCTTAAATTTTCGAACTTGTAACTTAAACTGAAAGGCAGTACAATTTCTTTAGAAACACGGCTAAATTTTTCTCTGAGTTCGGGAATAGCCAGCATCAATATTTCTTCATTGGTTTCGTCTAGTTTTTTCAGATATTCGATCGTATCTACCTGAATGATAGCACCATTAGAAATTCCAAGAAAATTGACTATTGCCAATTTTTCTGTTGAAAAAATACTGAATACATCAATATTGTTAATCTTAGGATTGACAACTGTAGATTTTGAATGATAATTTTCCAATGCATCAAGTGTATTCTTTAGCTCGGCTGCTTTTTCAAATTCAAGCTTTTCTGATGCTTTTTTCATTTCCTGTTTTAGAAATGATAATACACCCGAGGTTTTACCTTTTAGTATTTCTTTTACATGTTGAACATTTTTTATGTAATCGTCAGTAGTTTGTAAGCCCTCACAAGGGCCTTTGCATAAATTGATATGATATCTCAAACAAACTTTAAACTTCTTTTTCTCAATATTTTCATTACTCAGATTAAAATTACAGTTTCTGATAAAAAAGTTTTTCTGCAACAAGTCGAGTAAATAGTTTTTACTAAGGCCTGAAACAAAAGGTCCAAAATATTCAGAACCATCGCGTTCAACAGTTCGGGTAGAAAAAACCCGAGGAAAAGGCTCATTTCTGATAGCAATAAAAGGATATGTTTTACCATCTTTGAGCCTTACATTGTATTTAGGCTGAACTTTTTTTATTAACGAATTTTCCAGAAGTAAAGCTTCACTTTCCGATTCAACTATAGTGTAATCAATCCGGCTGATTTGGCTGATCATTATTTTTAACCTGCCACTAATTTCGCTTTTGTTGACAAAATACGATTTTACACGTTTTCGAAGGTTTTTTGCTTTCCCTATGTAAATTATGTCTCCATAAGCATCTAAAAATTTATAGATACCCGGGTCAGTAGGTATAACCTTAATTTGTTGAATAATATCCTGAGTCATTAATAACCAATAAACTCGTCAGTTTCTTTGCTGTAAGCCGAGCAATTTATCTCAAGTGGTAATTCTGATTCTGGTTTAGGAAAATCAACAGGTTTAAAACCAAGCGTAGGGTCAGCATACAGCCGTTGCATAAAATAAGCATAAACAGGAAGAGCTGTACTGGCACCTTGTCCTAAATCCATCCTGCGAAAATGCACACTACGGTCTTCGGCACCAACCCAGCATCCGGCAGTTATCTGCGGAGTAAAACCAATAAACCAGCCATCGCTGTTGTTTTGTGTTGTTCCGGTTTTGCCACCCATAGGCATATTTACATTATATCGAAAACGTAAACGAATAGCTGTTCCACCAGGGCCAGCTACAGCCTGAAGCATATTTACCATTACATAGTTATATGTTTCGTCAAGTACTTCTACTTCTTTTGGCACTTTTTCCATGATAACATTACCATGTTTGTCTTCAATACGGGTAAAATATATAGGTTCAACCCACACTCCTTTATTGGCATAAGTATTAAAAGCACCTACCATTTCATAAACAGACACATCAGGTGTTCCGAGACTGATAGAAGGGTAAGGATCAATATAAGTAGTGTCAAGGCCCATTTTAGAAACCAATTCAATTACCGATTCGGGTCCAACCTGCTTCATTACCCAGGCTGTAATGCAGTTTATTGATTTGGCAAGACCTGTTTTTAACGACATAACCCCACCATACTTACCATCTGAATTACGTGGTTTCCAGTTTTGAAAGTCAGGAAAAACAACCGGAACATTTGGTACTTCAAGGCAGGGAGCATACCCATTAATAATTGCTGAAGTATATATAAAAGGCTTAAAAGTTGACCCAACCTGTCTACGGGCTCTTTTCACATGATCGTATTTAAAATAACGGTAATCAATGCCACCAACCCAGGCAATTACTTTTCCTGTTGATGGCTCCATGGCCATAAATCCGGGATTTAAAAAGAATTTGTAATAATAAATTGAATCCCAAGGGCTTATAGTTTTCTCGAACTCTTTTTCATACGAAAAGAGTTTCATTTTACGTGTTTGTTTAAAGTTGGAAAGTATCTGCTCCCAGCTTTTTCCTTCTCTTTTTAAAATTCTGTAGCGGTCTGTACGTTTTACAGCTTGAAACATTATTTTTTCGATATCATCTTTTTTCAGGGAACGGTCGAAGGGTGCTCTGTCAACATTAAGCCAATGTTCAAAAAACTGCTTTTGAAGTTCTGCCATATGCTGCCGGGTTGCTTCCTCTGCATATCTTTGTATTTTGCTGTGTATGGTAGTATAAATTTTCAATCCGCTGCCATAAAGGTCATAACCATTTTCTTTACACCATTCTGTCAGTTCCATCCTTAATTCTTCGCGAAAGTAAGTGGCAAGCCCCTGATTATGACTCTCAACCTGATAATCCAGTACAATTGGCAATGAAGAAAGAGAATCAAATTGACTTTTGGTAATGAAATCATATTTCCTCATTTGACCTAAAACCACATTACGTCTGTTTCGTGAGTTTTCTGGGTTAAAATAAGGTGAATATCTTTTGGTTGCCTTCAGCACTCCTATTAAAGTTGCACATTCCTGAGTATTCAGGTCCAGTGGAGTTTTGTTAAAAAAAGTCCTTGCAGCTGATTTTATTCCATAAGCATTACTTCCAAAATCAACTGTATTCAAATACATAGTAATAATCTCTTCTTTTGTATAAAAGCGTTCAAGCCTGATAGCAATTACCCATTCTTTTAACTTACGTACAATTTTTTGCGGAATAGTTTTGAATTTTGTTCTGGGAAAAAGGTTCTTAGCCAATTGCTGAGTAATAGTACTTGCCCCTTTTTTCTTACCTCTTAGTAAATAAAACGGAATGGCAACAGTACCTTTCAAATCAATACCTGCATGATTTTTAAATCGCACATCTTCAGTAGCGATGAGAGCATTAAACATATACTTGCTGATTTCAAAATAGGTAACAGCAGAACGGTTTTCATCAAAAAACTTACCCAATAATTGCCCGTCACTGGTAAATATTTCAGTTGCAAGAGGTGTTTCAGGGTTTTCTAATTGTGAGGTATCGGGAAGTTTGCCAAAAACACCTAAATTGACAAAGAGAATAAGTAATGCTAATATTCCTAATCCGATAGCTGCCGACAACCAAATCCATTTTACTATTTTCCGGAACCTGGTTTTATTATTTTCAACCGAGTTTTTCATTTTTATCTGGATTAATATTTTTTGCAAAATTAAAGCTTCTCAAGCTTTAGCATGAAAATAAATAAATAACAATTGTGCATTAAACCTAAGTTTTAGCCCACAAAGAAAATCAACCGAAAAGAAACTAATTGAAATAGGTTCTCTTATAAAAATCGAGATAAGAAGAAATCTCTGCCTCTTTAATAAAGATTGTAAAATTATCAGGTGTGATGATAAATAACTGGGGATTACGGTTTTTAATTTTTGTCAAAAAATTCTCATCCGTTTTTATACCTTTTACATAATCAAAAGCCTTTTCTTTATCCTGAAATTCCTTAACAATTATTAATTGTATATCAGAATTCAGCGAAACATTAACCAAATCAAGTTTTTCGAGGCTGTGAAAGTTGTTGTTATAATCTGAAAAACTGGTTTTGATGTCATTGACATTATATTTTCTGCTTTCAAAAGCATAAATAAAATAATGTGTTCCTGTGGTATTATAAAGATAAATATTTTTAGAAGCAGTTTGTTTTGTTTTAGAATCACCACTTTTGGGCTCCTCAGTAGTTGACGAAGATGATACTAACTCTCCATTCAGATAAGCCAATAAAATAGCCACTTCATCGTTGAGCTCTTTAACTTTATATTTATTCTGAAAATCATTCAGCATTTTTACCAATTCATCCTTTCTCATGGTTTTGGCAGAACATAAAATTTTCAGATACTCAAAATGAGCTTTTCGGTTGTTTCCGGGATATTTGGTGCGGTTTATTTCGTAATATTCTTCAACCTTTTTACAGTCACCTTTCAAATAATACTCATAAGCTTTAGCATATAAAGCAGCAATTTCTTTATTTCTGGTAATCAGTTTATCTTTGATAAAATCAGGATTATCCAACAATATAACATAATCGCTACCCGGATATTTAGCGACAAGACTATCTTTACTTGCCTGCTTTTTTAATTTTTGGTCAGGTTTAGTGTACAAAGAATACAAAATATAATAAACCTGTGCTGTGTACCTGCTGTCGGGGTATTTTTTTTGTAGTTTTTCATAAAACAAAATGGCATTGGCAGTGTCATTCAGATTTTCCAGAAAAATATCGCCAGATTTTTTCAAAGACTCCATTTCCCTTCTTTTTGAAGCTTCCATTTGAGCCTGAGTAAATGGGATGTCGAGATAGTATTTCTGTTTATCTTTGGCTATATCTTTAAGAAATAAATCAATTTGCTTTTTATCTTCTTCAGTTAATATGGCAACAATTTCTTCAATGGCTTCATTTTTTTCTCCCGATTCGACTAAATCTTCTTCAAAACCTGTTTTATTTTGGCTGATGCGCCAATTATCGGCTAGTGTTCGTTTACCCCATTTAACAATAAATTCAGACTTTCCGAGATTTACTGCCGATTGATTATAAAAATACCATTTCGAACCCCCTATATAATCATCACCCATTCCGGGAGGTTGCATGAAATTCTGCTGACGATTTTGCATCATTTGTCTGCTCATTTGCATTTCCTGTTCCTCTGCCAGTTTTCGCTGTTGATCGGCTTTTTCCTGCTCTGCTTTAAGTTTTAATTCATATTCATACACTCTGTTTATAAGGCTGTCTCTCGATTTTACAGGCAAATTGGCCAAATATTGGAGGCTGTCTTCGGTATCAGCAATGACCAGATATTTTACCAATTCCGACAATGTCTTTGTTTTCGTTACTATTCTGTTGTATTCCGGATAGTTTTCTTTCAGATAAATTGCAGTACTGTCGAAATAATCCTTTGATTTTTTATATTCTCTGATAGAAAAATAATAATCAGCCAGTTCTAAATAAGCTATTGTCTTCAGGTTTTCATTACCTGTATTGTATTTCAGAGATAATGCAAATAATTCCTGAGCTTTTTTAGCATTCCCAAGCTTTAGTTCAAGCAGTGCCATTTCAAGGTAAATCTGATCATAATACTGTATGTTTTTATCATCATTAAGCATTTTTTCAAGCATGCCTCTGATAGGTTTTGCTGATTTTTCATCTGATATTACATTGCATCTTGAAATCTCAATTTTTGAATTGAATGCCATTTCATAAGGAGGGTTTCTTTTAATTACCTTTTTATAATAATCCACTGCTTCAGTGGTTTTACCTGTAAGCTGATTAATCTGAGCTAAAATAAATAAATATCGGGTTTTATTGTATTTAATGTTTTCTTTCGAAATAGCTTCCTTCAGATTATTAATAGCAGAGCCATAATTTTCATTTTTTATATCAATCATTGCTTCTGTAAGCAACATATCTTTGTACTGCTTGTTGGTCAAACTAATTTTTGATTTGACAAAAGAAGCAAAAGCTTTGGCATCTTCATATTTTTTCTGAAGATAGAGACACTTCGCCTGCCATATCATAGCTTCAGCTGCAATCTGAGTTTCAGGATATTCTTCCTCAACAAACTGAAAAGCCTCCATAGCTGAAAAAATATCAAAACGATAAAAGTAAGCCTTTCCAATTAATAAATATGTATCATCAATCCACTTGGTATTTTTTCGTTTTTCAATGATTTTGGAACATTTGGTAAGAGTAATATCTGTTGAACCAGTATTTGATTTTCCGGAAGTTTCATCAGGAAAGCGATAAATACTCAGAATTCCTCCATAATAATCAACAAAATTATCTTCAGTTTGCTTAACTGCTTTCAGATAAGCTTGATGAGCATTGAAATAAATATTGTATTGTGCAGTCAGATTCAGATAAAATCTATCGAGAGCTGAATCTTTTAAAGAGGCACATCCACTTAATGATATAATCAAAAGCAGCAGAATAATTTTACGATATGATGGAAATTTCTTTATCACTTTTTAAAATTATAGTTTAAAACTAACTAACTTTGAAGCCGCAAATTTATTTTAAATTCCTGATAAAATCAATAAGTTTTCATGAAAAACAATGATAAGCCTTCATTAATAGAAAAGCTAAAAAGAAAATACAGGCTTATTATCAGGGTTGAAGACAGCCTTGAAGAAAAAACTTCATTTAAACTAAACAGGCTTAATGTAATAATGTTTATCAGTACAGCACTGGTATTAGGGTTATTAGGAGTTTATGCATTAATTGCTTATACTTCTCTTAAACAATATATCCCTGGCTATGGTGACTTCAAGACTATATCAAAATTTTCAGAATTAAGTTATAAATATGATTCATTAGAACAAACACTAATTGCACAAGTCAATTATTTGGAAAATATCAGAAAAATATATTCAGGCAATGTTGACGACTATTCATCATCAGCATATCCTAAAAAAGACAGCATTAACAAAGCAGGCAAGGCTGATTTAAGAAAAAAATCAAAATCAGACTCTGTTCTTCGGGCTCATGTTGATGAGGAATCAGCATTCAATGTGTTTCAGTCGAACGATGATCTGGCAACTCAAAAATTAAAAAGTTTTATTTTTTATCCTCCTGTAAAAGGCAGGATAACTGAAAAATTCAATGGCATGGATAATCATTATGCAGTTGATATTGTTACAGAACCTGACGCTGGAATTAAAAGCATACTGGAAGGAACTGTAATACATTCAGAATGGAGCATTAACAGTGGTTACACCTTAATTATCCAACATAAAAAAAATTTAATTTCGCTTTACAAGCATTGTTCTGCTGTATTAAAAAAAGTTGGTACTTTTGTAGCGGCAGGAGAAGTGATAGGAATAGTCGGAAATACAGGAAAACTTAGTCATGGAGCTCATTTGCATTTTGAACTTTGGTATGATGGTAATCCTGTTGATCCTGAAAAGTATATTGTTTTTAAGTAATTATTAATGTTTAAACAGAAAAATAAGATAATGAAAAAAAATGTTGAAGAAAATGTAGCCTCGTTTAGCTTGATTAATGCTTCAACAAGGTTTGTTGGCGAAATTAATTCAGATGCAGACTTACGCATTGATGGAACTGTTGAAGGAAATATTCAGTCGAAAGCGAAACTAATTTTAGGTCCTACCGCAGTAATTAAAGGAAATATAACTTGTCAGAATGCTGATATTTCGTGTCAGATTATCGGAACTATTATTGTTGAAGACCTTACTAAACTCAATGCAAATGCAAATGTTAGAGGTGATATTTATACGAAAAAACTGATAGTTGAAAATGGAGCTATTTTTAATGGCAAATGTGAAATGAGCGGTGTAGCTCCTAAAAATGGCAGTGATCATAAAATTTCTCAGCAAACAACCTTGTTTGCCAAAACCAATGAAAAAGTTGGAGAATAAATCACCAAAAAAAAATTTACCCGAGTTTGTTAAATTTACCGGTGTCGGAATGCAGATAGTTGCAACCGTAGGAATTGGAATAGCTGCAGGTTGGTGGCTCGATAAAAAATTCCCTAACAATTATTCATGGTTTACTATTGCTTTTTCGCTAATAATGATTGTTGTTGCTATGATTCAGGTTTACAGGAATTTTTTAAAATAGTAATATGAGTAAAAAATACAACTTACAATACTTACTTTTTACCATTGTTGTACTCATTGCAGTAGTTTTACCTCTGTATCTTTTGCTATACCACGCACATAAAAATATCATTTTATTAAATTCAATCTTTTTTGCCATCATTACTTATCCAATCGGACTCATTACTCAGCATTTTGCTGTTAAAAGCCCCGGACAAACACCTACAATCATTATAGGAATGACATTTCTCAAAATGATAGTGTCGGTTGTATTCTTTCTGCTGATTTACAAACATTTTTCAGAATTTTTATATTTTTTTACTGCCAGTTTTTTTGTTAGTTATTTAATATTCACTACCTTTGAAGTCACATTTATTGTGCGATTTTTAAACAAAAAGCAATAAAATACCAATGCGCCAACTGTTTTTACTGATATTTTTATTTGCAGGTTTCACTTTTTCAACTTATTCTGAGGAATCCTCTCACTCATCAGATTTTAATCTGGTTGAGTTTGCCCTGCATCATGTGGCAGATAGTTATTCGTGGGATTTTTATCATAAAAAAGATGGTAGTGTGGTTGGTATTGAATTACCCAGGATTTTATTTGACCGTAAAAACACAAAGTTGTATTTTTTTGCAAGTACAACTAAAGCAGAAAAAGCAGGTTTTATTCAGGAACATGAATTTAATCACTCAGCCATGCATGGTGTATTGCTGACACCTGATGCTCATCATGAACTCGAACATTTGTATCAGCAAAAAAAAGCAAGTACAGATACAACAGAAATTGAACAACTTAAACAACAAATATCTTCGAAAATAAAAGAATTCAAACCATTGGATTTTTCTATTACAAAAAATGTGTTATTCATGTTTTTTGCCACCATTTTACTACTCTGGATTTTTATCAGTATCGCAAATAAATATAAAGCAAATCCGGGCAAAGCACCAAAAGGTTTGCAATCGGCACTTGAGCCAATTATTGTGTTTATCAGAGACGATATTGCCAAAACTTACATACCTCATCATTATGAAAAATTTCTGCCATTACTGTTAAATTTCTTTTTCTTTATCTGGTTTTTAAATATGATGGGATTGATACCCTTCAGTGCAAATGTTACCGGTAATATTGCCGTAACAGCAAGTTTAGCTATCATTACCATGTTAGTTACCAACTTAAATGCCCGTAAAAATTACTGGATTCATATTTTTTGGTTTCCGGGAGTACCGGTTTTTGTAAAACCTATCATGTTTATTGTTGAACTGGTAAGTGTATTCACAAAGCCATTTGCACTAACCATACGTCTTTTTGCCAACATAACAGCCGGACACCTTGTCATTTTATCTTTTGTTTCTCTTATTTTTATTTTTGGCAAACTGGGAGCAGTTCCGGTAGCCGGTTGGGGTACTTCAGTTATTTCTGTAGCTTTTGCTCTTTTTATTGATATGATTGAAATTTTAATTGCTTTATTGCAAGCTTATATATTTACAACTTTATCAGCTTTGTTTATCGGACAGGCTGTTGAATCAAATCATTAAACAAATTAATTTATAGGAATCATGATTTTATTAGATTTAGGTTTAGGTTTAGGTGCCGGTATTGCTGCCGGTCTTGCAGTTTTAGGTGCTGGTATTGGTATCGGTCAAATTGGTGGTAATGCAGCTCAGGCTATTGCCCGTCAACCAGAAGCTTCCGGAAAAATTAACGCTGCCATGATTATCACAGCAGCTATGATCGAAGGAGTTGCTTTGTTTGGGGTAGTTCTTGGTGTAATTATCATTGGTAAAGTTTAATTATTTTATTGTTTGTTTTATTTAGCCTTACAAATAAGGCTGAAAGCTGTTTTATAAATTAAATATCTTTGCTGATGATACTGTTAAATGCACTTCTGATGCCCGGAATCGGGTTAATGTTTTGGACCTTGGTCATTTTTACATTACTATTGTTTATTTTACGCAAATTTGCATGGAAGCCTATCGTCAATGCTCTTAAAGAAAGAGAAAAAAGCATTGAAGATGCACTACATCAAGCCGAAAAAGCAAGAGCTGAAGTAAAAGAATTAGTTCAAAAAAATGTTGAACTTATCATTGAAGGGCAAAAAGAACGCGATGCGATTATCAAAGAAGCCCGCGACAGAAGCGAACAAATTATTACCGAAGCTAAGGAAGAAGCTAAAAATCAAAGCAAACGAATTCTTGCTGAAGCACAAAGTATTATCAAACGAGAAAGAGAAGACACTATTAAAGAAATTAAAAATGATGTCAGTTCTATTATTTTAGAAACAGCAAAAACAATAATAGTTAAAGAATTGGAACACCGGAAAGATCACGAGCAACTGATTGAGGAAAAAATAAAAACTTTAGTTTAAATTACATGGACAACAGGATAACCCAACGTTACGGGGCAGCATTGTTTGAACTGGCAGAAAAAAGAAATAACTTCGAAAGTATTGTTTTTGATGCTGAAACTTTTTTATCTGCCTGTAATGATAACCGTGAGTTTTTGGTATTCCTGAAAAGCCCGGTAATTAAAAACAATGATAAAAAAAGTATTTTAATCAAAGTTTTTAGCAAATCTTTCCATCAGGACACTATAGATTTTATACAACTGATAATTAAAAATCAACGTGAAAGATTTCTACCAGATATTTTTAAACAATTTCTTCTCATTTACAAAGAAGCCAACAGCACTCTGGATGCCGAAGTAACTACAGCGGTTGAATTAACCGATGAAGCAAAAGAAGAAATAAAATCTTTTATAAAAAAAATCAGTAATTATCGAAATGTTGATTTAACCAATGTGGTTGATGAATCTGTTTTAGGTGGTTTTAAATTGAAGTATAAAAGTATGTTATTGGATGCGAGCATTTCGCATGAACTTGATGAGTTAAAAAAGAAATTTAATAAGTAAAAACAATGGACCGTATTAACCCCAGTGAAATCAGTTCAATTCTTCGGAGAGAATTGGCTGGTACCGATAGTAAAGCAAACCTTGAAGAAGTAGGTTATGTTTTAGAGGTTGGAGATGGCATTGCACGTGCATTCGGATTGAACTCCGTTGGTGCTGGCGAATTAGTCGTTTTTGAAGATGAAACTAAAGGTATTGTGCTTAATCTTGAAGAAGACAATGTGGGTATTGTGCTCATGGGTGAATCAAAAAACATTAAGGAAGGCGATGTTGTATGCAGAACAAATCGTATTGCTTCTGTGCTGGCATCGGAAGAAATGTTGGGGAGAGTTGTTAATCCATTAGGAGAGCCAATGGATGCTAAAGGACCCATAGGTGGTGAAAAAGTTGAGATGCCTATTGAAAGAATTGCTCCAGGTGTTATTTTCCGCCAACCGGTTAACGAACCACTTCAAACAGGTATTAAAGCTATCGATGCTATGATTCCGATAGGAAGAGGTCAACGTGAGTTAATTATTGGTGACAGACAAACCGGAAAATCTACCATTGCAATTGATACTATTATCAACCAAAAAGAAAATTATGAAAATGGCAATCCGGTGTATTGTATTTATGTTGCCATCGGTCAAAAAGAAGCTAATGTTGCCAAATTGGTCAAAACATTAGAAGATTTCGGTGCAATGCCCTATACAATAATTGTTTCAGCACCTGCATCAACACCAGCCCCCTTACAGTTTTATGCTCCTTATGCCGGATGTGCTATCGGAGAATACTTCAGAGATACAGGCCGTCCTGCATTGGTCATTTATGATGACCTTAGCAAGCAGGCAGTTGCATACCGTGAAGTATCACTTTTACTCAGAAGGCCTCCGGGACGTGAAGCATATCCGGGCGATGTATTTTATCTTCACTCCCGTTTGTTGGAAAGAGCTTGCAAAATAATTGCATCTGATGAAGTTGCAAGAAAAATGAATGACATTCCTGATTCTATTAAAAACAAAATTAAGGGTGGCGGATCTCTGACAGCTCTCCCTATTATTGAAACTCAGGCAGGAGACGTTTCAGCTTATATTCCGACCAATGTAATTTCAATTACTGACGGGCAAATTTTTCTTGAATCAAATCTGTTTAATGCAGGTGTCAGACCATCTATTAACGTAGGTATTTCTGTTTCGCGTGTGGGTGGTAATGCACAAATTAAATCAATGAAAAAAGTTGCCGGTACTTTAAAACTTGATCAGGCTCAATATCGTGAACTAGAAACATTTGCCAAATTTGGTTCTGACCTGGATGCTACCACTCGTTCAATTATTGCAAAAGGAGAACGTAATGTTCAAATCCTGAAACAAAATCGTTACAGTCCTGTTTCTGTTGACAAACAAATTGCAATTATCTTTTTAGGAACAAGCGGTTTATTGAGTAAAGTATCGGTCAAAGATGTAATCAGGTTTGAAGAGGAGTATCTCGAACTAATGGAAGCCAAGCATAAAGATGTTTTAGATAAGCTCAGAATGGGTGAAATAGACGAAAAGTCAAAAGATATTATGCGTCAGGTGGCAAAAAGTATCGAACCTCGCTATATAAAATAAAAATAGTACTATGGCAAACCTGAAAGCAATTAGGCTGAGAATAACATCGGTAAAATCGACACAGCAGATTACCAAAGCAATGAAAATGGTATCAGCTGCTAAATTTCGTAAAGCTCAGGATGCCATTTTGCGAATGCGACCATATGCCAATAAAATCAACGAAATTGTTGAACCTCTTGCCAATGGAATGGACGATTTATCAGCAAATCCCTATTTTCAGGTAAGAAATGTTTCAAAAGTGCTGGTTATTGCAGTTGCATCCGATAAAGGTCTCTGCGGTTCATTTAACAGTTATATTGCACGTGAAACCAATAAAGTTATTGAGCAAAATAAAACAGAAAACTATACTATTGATTTCATAGCCATTGGTAAAAAAATCAATGATTTTCTGATCCGAAAAGGGATAAAACCAATCGAAACTTATTTCGACCTTTCAGGAAACCTTCCGTTTTCAAAAGCTGAAAACATAGCACAAACCATTCTCGACTTTTTTGCTGAGAAAAAATACGATGAAATCAGAATTATATACAATGCTTATAAAAATCCGGCTGTATTTGTTCCGACTAACGATAAATACCTGCCACTAGATGTACGCAGTTTATCCGGCAGTCATGCAAAACATAGTACTCATATTGATTTTATTTTTGAACCCTCTGAAGTAAAAATTATACAGGAACTGATACCTGCTTCCTTAAAAGTTAAATTCTATCGTGTTTTATTAGAATCAAATGCTGCTGAACATGGTGCCCGTATGACAGCTATGGACAAAGCCACTGAAAATGCTGAAGAATTATTACACGAACTCAAATTATTTTACAATAAAGAGCGTCAGGCAGCCATCACCAAAGAATTGCTTGAAATAGTATCGGGAGCTCAGGGCTTAAACTAGCAATAAGGCTTAAATAATAGCTAAACAAGCTTTATTCTTTTTTAAACTTTCCTTCTCTAATCGCTTTAATCAGTTCAGCCCAGGCAAAAGGATTCAGTAATGATAAGGGAACTGGGGTATTTGTTCCCGGAAAAATTGCATAATTAGTTTGTCCACCCAAATAACCTGCACCTTTAGCCATTCCCTGCATATAAATATGCTGCTGTTCACGGCCATCTTTTGGTAAACCCTGAGAAATTGCCATTAAAGTTCCCTGACTGAGGTTTTCTTTAGCACGTTCGGTAAAGGTAACATCAGGTTCAACTTCAAGAAAAGCCTGCCTGAATTTATCTTTGGAAGGCCAGGGATAAATAACAGTTTCTGCAAAAACTAAGGTATCGTCAAGTAAAGGTATTATTAGGGTTAAACTTTTCAAATTTAAATCGGCAGGAATGACAATTTTACGGGTTTGAAAACCAATTGAAGTAACAACCACAGTATCAAGCTCTTTAACTACAAAAGAAAAGAAACCCTCATTATTGGAAAAAGTCCCTCTCATGGTGTTTTGAATACGTAAATGGACATTAGGAAGAGGTAAAGTACTGTCGGAAGTAACTATTAGTCCGGAAAACTGTATCAACTTATCGTGCGAAGGTTGGGAAAAGCAGTAAAAGCTGATAAAAACTAATAATATTTGAACTAAAATTTGTTTCAACAAGTTAATTTTGCATCGGTTATAAAGATATTCAAAAATAAAATGAAAGGTCTAAACTTTAAACAACAATCTTGCCTTACCAGACTAAAAACTATCCCAAAATATGGAATTTTATTATTTATGTTTTTTCTCTCTCTAAACATGTCATGTAAAAAATTCACATTCCGCAACGAAATTATCAGGTGCGACAGTCTGATTGCAGATCTTAACAATGCAAAAAAAGTATTTATCATTGATGATGAATTTCTAAGTTTGAGGATTGACAGCATGAATATAATCAGTAAATATATTGGCACACTCGACAGCACTCGTTTTAATGACGAACTGAAATTCGATTTTGTTACTTATAAAGGCATCTTAAAAAGCTATACCGAATACTTGCAAATATATCAGTCGAATGTTTACGATAACTCTGTTTTATTGAATTCAGTTCAATTATTGAGAAAGAATTTTCTGGAGAAAAACTCTGATAAAAACAATGCAATCAATGAATTATCGAACCTCAAATTAATGGTTGAATCTCATACGAAAAGTGTTAAAACCAACATCAGGAACATTATTAACCTGGAGAATATTTATACACGAGTTAGTCCCAAAATTTCTGATTTTTATATTAAATACAAAGGGAATTAACTTTCCTGAGATTGAATTATTCAACTATCATCAAATTTTAGCCAAGAATAATACAAAACAGTAATCATATCTCTTTGCTGGTTTTAACAATAATATTATTTTTGCCTTTCAAAAAAGATTTTTAAAAATAAAAAAATGACAAACGAATTTTTATTAATGGTATTGGAAGAAACCGAAGATAACATGAAAAAAACTATCAGTCACCTGATAGATACATTAATGAAAATAAGGGCAGGTAAAGCTAGTCCGCAAATGATCAGTGAGGTATATGTTGATTACTATGGGAGCAAAACACCTGTCAGTCAAATGGCAAATATTGGTGTACCTGATGCCAGAACTATTGTAATCCAACCTTGGGATAAAAGCATGATTCAACCAATTGAGAAAGCAATAATGGCTGCAAATCTGGGTTTTAATCCACAAAATGACGGTGAGTTAATCCGTATTCCAGTTCCTCCGCTTACTGAAGAAAGACGAAAACAACTGGTAAAATTCATTCATACCGAAGGCGAAAACAACAAGATTGCTATTCGTAATGCCCGTAAAAAAGCCAATGATGAAATAAAGATTTTACAAAAAGATGGTGCACCGGAAGATGAAGCTAAAAAAGCTGAAATTAAAACTCAGGATTTAACAAACCAGTACATCAAAAACATTGATGAAATACTGGAAAAGAAAGAAAAAGAAATTATGACTGTTTAATGCTTATCCCATTATTTTTCAATTCTGATACGGGCATCTACTGCCACAACTTTATCTTTTTTACCAAGTAATGGGTTTAAATCCATTTCATAAATTTCCGGAGCAATACTGACCAATGCCGACAGGCGAACTATGATATCTTTAAATAATTCCTGATTGACACCCTCCTGCCCTCTTACACCTTCAATTATTTTATAGCTTTTAAGGTTTTTAATCATATAATCGGCTTCAGACTCTGAAACAGGCGCCAAACCAGCTTTAACATCGTGCAATACTTCTATAAAAATTCCACCAAGCCCGCACATCACCAAATGACCGAATTTTTCTTCACGTTTTGCACCGGCAAACAATTCAATACCGGAAAGCATAGGTTGTAACAATATTGAGGTTGTTTCAGGTATTTTAATCATTCTATTGAATTCAAATTCAACTGTTTGTTTATCCTTTACATTTAAAACAACACCTCCAACATCAGATTTATGAATAGGGCCAATAACCTTCATGACCACCGGAAATCCTAGTTTTTCAGCAGCGCTAACAGCCTCCTGAGCAGTTGATGCAATTGCTTCACCGGCTCTGACTATGCCGGCTGCATCCAGCAGTTGTTGAACACTTTCAGGAGATAAATATCCATTTTCAGCCCTTTCTATTATTTTTCTGATAGCTAAAACATCAATATTTTCAGGTAATGAGGCTATTGGATAAGGCAATGAAACTGAAGCAATTTTCGACAATGCATTTCCAAACACCACTTCGTCAGGGAAGTTAATTCTGCCTTTAGTAATAAAGTCAGAAATTTCATCTTTGACATTAATAACAGAAGGTAAAACCGGATAAATTGGTTTTTTACAAGCTTCCATTTTTTGATGAAGCAAATTGTAAACATCGTAAACAGGGAACAAGCCCGGACTTCCGAAAATGATTACCATTGCATCAATATTATCAAAGTCATTTTCACAGGCGTCAATGATATAACCAAGCTGTTCAGCAGTACCTGTTGCTAAAAAATCAATTGGATTGGCCACAGAACTGCCCGGAAAAAGCTTTTGAAGCAACTCAGCTGCCTTTTCGCCTTCGATATGCGGAATATTAAGACCACCATTCGACAATGCATCAGTCAGCATTACTGCAGGTCCTCCTGCATGTGTAATAATGGCTATATTTTTTCCTTTCAACTCTTTATGCATAAAAACTGATGCAACAGTAGCCAGTTCGTCCCTACCATAACATCTGACAATTCCTGCCTTACGAAAGAGAGCATCAACTGCAACATCAGGGCTTGCCAAAGCACCTGTATGTGAACTGGCAGCACGGCTACCCGCCTCAGAACTGCCCGCCTTAATAGCTGCAATTTTACATCCTTTATTAATTAATGACTGAGCATGTTTTAATAGTTTTAATGGCTTATTTATACTTTCAACGTATAAAAGTTTTACTCTTGAGCTGGTTTCAGGGTCAAAACTTTCATCGAGATACTCTAAAAAATCTTCAATACCAAGCTGTGCCGAATTACCTACTGAAAACAAACTGGCAAATTTTAATCCTTTTGGAATTGCCGATTCCATAATAAAAACTGCAGTTGCCCCCGATCCTGAAATGAAATCAACTCCTTTGGTATCTACTTCAGGAATAGGAGTAGTAAAAATAGCTGTGTGGTTCTGATTAAACATCCCAACACAATTCGGGCCTACCAGACTACCGTTTACATTTTCAATAATTTCAACAATTTCTTTTTCCAACTCAGCTCCTTCATGACTTTCTTCACTAAAGCCTGCTGATAAAATGATAAAACCACCGGTATTTTTTTGATTAGCTAAAACACTAACCGTTTCTTTTATAAACTTAGCTGCAATGGCTATAACTGCTAAGTCAACATCAGGTAAATCTTCGACTGCCCGATAGCTTTGTATTCCCTGAATTTCATCGTTTTTAGGATTAACAACATAAAGTTTACCTTTGAAATTGTAATCAATCAGGTTTTTTAACACTTTACCACCCGGGCTGGCAACATTATCAGAGCCACCAACAACCACAATACTTTTGGGGTTTAATAATTTTTCATTAATCATATTCAATTGATTTTTTTCAGAATTTTAATATTGGCGAAAAATACTGCTTTTTTAGATTTGAGCTAAAAAATAAAAATTTTTTTTCACGTTATTTATTATAAAAAGTTTTTATACTTTTGAAAACTCGGATATTCCCAAAAGAAAACATTTCTATTAAATATACATAAATAAAATTGCGCCTATGAAAAAAAGAATTTATCTGATTGGAATACTTCTATATTTGGTATCCAATTCTTTTGCACAGTCTTCAATAACATTAAATGATGCATGGAAGTCGTTTTATAAAAATGACTGGTTGATGGCTAAAGAAAAATTTCAGGAACTTACTTCAGACGAAAGTTCAAAATCGGAAGCATATTTAGGCCTTTCACTGGTAGCCTCAATGGAAGGAAACGATGAAGAATCGTTTGATAACTTTATTAAGTTTTTTGAACTTGAACCAAATGGGCAGTATTACTTATACAGTCTTTGGTTTTCGAATAGCGTATTTGGCACCAATAACCGAAGAACTCCAAAGCAAGTCAGTTTTCTGGAATCACTCATTAAAAACACTGAATTGGAAATAAATATATTGAAACTTGCCTACTCCACTTTAGCACAACATTATGCAGCGGTAGGTAACTTTAAAATGAGGGATTTTTATGCTGCTAAAATCGGTACTATTATTAATTGGAAAGCAGTAGGTGAATTTGAAAATATTTCAGAAAGCGGTTTTAATAAAGATTTTGATCCGCTATTTCATCCTGAAAATGATTATGTTTTTAAAAATAAGAAAAATGCAAATATCACTTGGTTTGAGTTAAAAAATCAAACCAATGGTCAATGGATTTTTCTGAGAAACAATTTTATTTGTTATAATGCGATTGTTTATCTGCAGAACTTTTGTAATAGCCCCATTGAACAGGATGTATTTCTCAGAATCGGATGTGCTGGTTCATTAAAAATATGGATAAATGATGCTCTGGTTTACAGCAATAAAGAAGAAGTTTTTGGAACTATTGACAATGATATTATTCCTATTCATTTAAGTAAGGGATATAACCGAATTTTACTTCAATTGGGATGCAGCGACCTCGAAACACTCTATTTTCTCGCACGAATTACTGATAAACAAGGAAATGACATTTCTGACCTGAGTTATACCACCGAAGTACAGAAATATACTAAAGCCAATACCAGTAAAAAAGCTACTATTGATAACTCTTCAGAACAATATTTTAAATCCAGATTTAAAGCTAACCCTGACGATTTAATTGCAAAAACTTTTCTTGCCAAAACACATCTTCGTCATGGTAAAATTGATGATGCTTATGATATTTTAAAGGAAACAATAAAAATACACCCAAAAAGTAATTATTTATTATTGCATTTAAGTGAAGTTTACAGTCAAAAAAACAACAATACCGAGTATAGCCGTTTGGTCGAACAAATAAAAATCAATGAGCCGGAAGGTATTCTCACTCAAAAACTATTGCTTGAAGAAGAATTACAGAAAGAAGAATACCTGAAAGCAGAAGCCATTGCTGAAAAATTAATGGAAGCTACCGGTGAAACTGAATATATGCTGACCACAATGATAAGAATCAGTGCCAGTCAGGAAAAAATTGAAGATCTGATAAACTATATCAATAAAGGTTACTCTAAATACCCAAACACCTATGCATTTGTTCAACTCAAAGCTTTAGTGGAAAAAGAAATTAAAAAGAGCCCTAACGGAGCTATTAAAGTTATTGAAAATTTTAATAAAAGCAATTTTGATTATGATGCTAACGAAAAATTACTTGACTATTATCTGGAAACAGGAAATACAAAAAAAGCATTTCAATTGTTGAACAAGTGTATTACCTATTATCCCAATACATCAGATTACCACGAGTATTTAAGCGATATAAATTTTAACATCAGGAAATACGAAGAAGCTGCCATCCATATTAATAATGCATTGGCTATAGCTCCCTTTGTATCCTATTTACATGAAGACCTAGGTAATTGCTATCGCGAAATGGATAATAAGGAAGACGCCATTGCAGAATATAACAAATGTATTGCTCTGAATCCGAATAAATATTCAGTACGTCATACCATACGTGAACTGGAAGAGAAACCAGATGTTTTTGATTATTTTACCAAACCTGATTATGACAAAATATATAAAAATTCGCCCAATAAAGATGCTTATCCCGACCAAAATATTCTCTCTTTGTACGATGAAGTTCAAAAAGTAGTTTATCCGGGTGGTGGAAGTGAAGAAATTCATATCATCATGATAAAAGCATTGAAGAGTACTGGCATTGATATGCTGAAAACATATTCTATTCCGGTTTACTCAAATCAATCGCTGACAGTACACAAAGCCGAGGTAATGAAAAAGAATGGTTCAAAACTGAAAGCTGAACGTTCAGGTTACGACATCGTTTTTACCAATCTTGAGGAAGGTGATGCAATTGTGCTTGAATATAAAATTGAGAATTACCATCAGGCAAAACTTCTGACTCATTTCTGGGATAAATACTATTTCGATGTAGACTATCCTTACCAGATTTTTAAATACAGTTTACTTGTTCCTCCTGATGTTAAGTTTAACTACAAGGTGGAGAATATGGAATTAGAGCCCAAAAAAGAAACTAAAGATGAATTTGTGCTTTATACCTGGGAACGCAAAAATGTTAAAGCAATTGTTGACGAAAAATACATGCCTGCATGGGAAGATGTAGGTGCTGTTTTGTATATTTCTACTTTTCCTGACTGGGATTTTGTAGGAAAGTGGTATGCTGATTTATCTAAAACAAAAGCCGAAACCAGCCCTGAAATTAAAGAAGCTGTTAATGAAATATTTAAAGACAAAGGGAACTTAACTGATTTGCAAAAAGCCAGAGAAATTTATAATTATATTGTCAGCAATATTCGTTACAGTTCGGTTTCATTTCGCCAAAGCGGATTTATTCCCCAAAAAGCTGAAGATGTATTAAACACCCGGCTTGGCGATTGTAAGGATGTTACTACACTTTTTATTACCATGTGCAGGGAAGTTAATCTTGACGCTAAATTTATTCTGGTCAGTTCAAGGTATTATGGCAAAAAAAATATGGTTCTGCCTTCTATTGATTTCGACCATGCAATTGCCCGTCTTGATATTGATGGTAAAAGTTATTATGTTGAATTAACAACCGATTTATATCCTTTCAATACAGTTGACAAATACTTGTTGAATTCATTTATACTTCAGGTAGCTGACGAAAAAGGTGCTTATCAACCTGTTTATCTGGCAACAAACAATCGGATTGAGAACGGAGTATATCGTAAATCAAACATTAGCTTTGACGGCAATAGAATTGTAGTTGATAAACAAAACAAAAAAACAGGTCACGCTGCCGCCAATATGCGTAACATTTACAAAAACCAAACTAAAGAACAACAGAAAAAAGACCTTCTGGAATCATTAAGTTCTGATTTTGCCAATGTTAAACTCGATTCTTTTTCTTTTAATGAAACCTTAAACAATACAGCCGACTCTATTAACTACTTTTACAGCTACAGTGCAACCAATCCTTTTACCAAAATCAACAATATGAATATACTGAGAGTTCCATATGGCGATATGATTACATCAGCCGATTTCCTGGAAGAAGACCGTAAATTCCCTGTTGAACTTTGGCTTTTTGACAAAAATGATTATTACCTTGAAACCATCAACGTAAAAATTCCAAAAGATAAAAAACTGGCTGAAGTACCTAAAAATGTTAAACTGAAATGCAAACATGCCGATTATTCATTGAGTTATAAACTGAGCGGTAGCACCCTGACCATTGTCAGAGAATTCAGGCTTAAAAATGATTTTGTTGAGCTGGCAGATATTAAAGAACTCAAAGATTTTTATGTAAAAGTTATTCAAAGCGATGCTAATCAAATTGGTTTTATTGACTTAAAGTAAAAATACCTGAGTTATTATCAGAAATTAAACATTAATAAAATCTAATCTGTTTCTTAGCAGAAACTCAAGTAAATTGCACTTTTAAAAAAAGCCGCTATGTTTACTGAAAATGATGTTTTGCAAATAAAATTGCAAGATTTAGATATTGAAAAAATAAATAGTCAGATTAATTATTTTAAATCCGGATTTCCGGAGCTTAATATTTATTCTGCTGCCACACCAGCCAATGGGATAAAAATATTTTCACCTACTGAAATAAGTGATATTAACAGGTTTTATGAAAAATCGGCCAAATCGTTAAAAATAGTCAAGTTTGTCCCGGCTTCAGGTGCAGCAAGCAGAATGTTTAAAAGCCTTCTTTCTTTCAGAAATAAAAATCTGAGCCCAAAAGACCAATTAATTGAAATGAATAGTGATCAGTCAACTGACTCAGTATTTACCTTTATCAATAATATTGCTAAATTTGCTTTTTATGACCAACTTCTTCAAATAATAAAAAGAGATGGTTTCGATTTAAGTCAATTAATAGCAGAAGGTAATTTAAATATTATTCTTGATTATGTTCTGACAGAAAAAGGGTTGAATTATGCCAATAAACCCAAAGCACTGTTAAAATTTCATAATTACGGCAATTTTATGCGCACATCGCTAGGTGAACATTTGGCAGAAGCAGCACTTTATGCCACCTCAAATGATGGAATTTGCCGCCTTCATTTTACAGTTTCTGAAGAACATTTAGGAGATATAAAGCATTTGATTAAGCAGGTAAAACCATACTATACAAAATATTACACCAGAGCTTTTGATGTTAAATTTTCATTGCAGCATAAAAGTACTGATACGATTGCAGCAGATTCGGACAACAATGTTTTCAGAGATAGTGAAGGGAAACTGGTATTTCGCCCGGGTGGTCATGGTGCATTAATTGAGAATCTTAATAAAGTACATGCCGATATTATTTTTGTTAAAAACATTGATAATGTAGTCCCCGACCATCTGAAAGATGAAACTGTAACTTTTAAAAAACTCCTTGCAGGGCATTTGTTGGTTTTACGGGAAAAAATCTATTATTTCCTTGACATTCTCGATAATGGCGATATCTCACCACAACTCATGGCTTCTGTCAGGCGATTTATGGAAAAAGAGTTTTCTATTATTTTTCCTCCTTATTTTGCTTATCTTGATTTAGTTGAAAAAGCCGAATATTTATTTATTTTACTAAACAGACCTATCAGAGTTTGCGGGATGGTAAAAAATGAAGGCGAACCTGGTGGCGGACCATTTCTTGTTGCCGATGAAGACGACACCATTCAATTGCAAATACTCGAATCGTCTCAATTTAATTTCAGTAATGAAAATCATAAAAAAGCATTTGAAAGTTCAACCCATTTCAATCCGGTAGATATGGTACTTTCGGTTTATGACTATAAAGGTAATAAATTTAATCTGAAAGACTTTGTAAATCACAACACAGGATTTATTTCATCAAAATCTAAAGATGGCAGAGAGTTAAAAGCACTTGAATTACCAGGGCTTTGGAACGGAGCCATGCACTATTGGAATACTGCCTTTATCGAAGTACCTTTAAGCACTTTTAATCCTGTAAAAATAGTTAACGATTTGCTACGCCCGCAGCATCAATGATTTTTTATTATCGGTTAACCTCAAAAGGATAATGAGGATAAACTTTACGGTATGTATCAGCTACCTGATGTACCAATGTTTTTTTAAATCTGTCAATATTTATTTTCTCTTTAACAGATGCAAAAACCAATTCAGATTGTAAGCCTGCAAAATGCGATTGTTGTAAATGAGACAGTAAATCTGTGTAATTACCATTATCTTCGAGATCGAACTTGCCAAATAACTTATCAATTTTATTGAGTAATAAAACAGAGTTTTTATTGGAAGCTCCAATTTCAGCAAGTGTTTGATTGACAGTATTATACTGTTGTTCAAAATCAGGATGAGATAAATCGGCTACATGAACAATAATATCTGCTTCGCGTACCTCATCAAGGGTTGATTTAAAACTTTCAACTAATTTGTGAGGCAATTTGCGAATAAAACCAACTGTATCGGAAAGTAAAAAAGTGATATTGTCAATGACTACATTTCTGACAGTAGTATCTAAAGTAGCAAACAGTTTATCTTCAGCAAAAACATCAGCTTTGCTCAATAAATTCATTGTTGTTGATTTTCCGGCATTGGTATAACCAACAAGTGCCACCCTGACTTTGTGCCCTCTTTGACCACGCTGAATAGTATTTTGCTTATCAATTGCTTCAAGTTTTCGCTTAAGTATGGCAATTTTATTACGGATTGCTCTTCTATCGGTTTCTATTTCAGTTTCACCGGGCCCACGTA
>Ga0209835_1000535_pt1 | contig 24765 bp, 23 predicted proteins | sample LakKivwa52mmetaG_FD_184138 | JGI IMG/M metagenome (GOLD analysis project Ga0209835, IMG submission 184138) | Anoxic lake water microbial communities from Lake Kivu, Rwanda to study Microbial Dark Matter (Phase II) - Lake Kivu water 52m metaG... | ecosystem: Environmental > Aquatic > Freshwater >... | reverse complement strand
CACCCACGCTCCGATTTCCGCTGTGGTATCCTGAATTAACTTCCTCTCGTTGATTAGGGTTCATTGTTTCACCTTTTAATTATTCCACTTTCGCAGCTCATACGCCTGAGCCGGAGTCATGTCAAGGCTCAGGTGAGGCATGCTGTTGTAGCATGCCACTGCCTTGCCCAAGTCCCTGTCAAAATGGAAATACAGCTTCTTTACTGTGCCAAACCATCTTTCTATCTTGCCGTTTGACTGGGGCCGTTTCACTCTCGCCATTATGTGCTCCACACCTTCTGCTTTGAGGTTTTCTGAGAACTTGAACACCTTCTCTTCATCAGAACAGAACTGGGTTCCATGGTCGGTCATGACCTGTTTCGGCTTCCCATGGATTTCCCTGGCTCTATTGAAAACTTCCAGTGCGTTGTCAGTGGTGGCAGCGTCAAATTTCCCACTGCCAACAATGAATCTTGATGCATCATCAATGAAGGAAATTATCTGTTTCCCCTCAACTTCACAGAAGTCAGTGTGCCACAGGGCTATTGGAGTGTTTTCTCTCGTATCTTACCCATTTCTTCCTGCGTATTTTTTTGTCAATTTTCTGGGTTTTTCCAGCCTGTTCCAGAATTCGCTGTATCCTGTTATGGGAAACATGGGGTTTGCGATTGAGTTTGAAATAAAGCTCAATCTTCACCGCACCCATTGGCATTTTTTCATAGATTTCCAGCACGGCCGCCCTTTCCTTTTCAGGTATGGGCTTTGGTTTCCTGCCTGGGCGCAGGAATTTGATTTTGTAGAGGGGCACACCAGAATACTTTCTAGGTATCTCACGCGCCCATCTTGAGGAGATTCCTTGCTGCTTGGCAATCTGATAGGATGAAATCTCTCCCTTGTCCTGCTCCCGAATTATCCACCTCACCTTCCTCTGGTTGAGCTTTTTCATAAATTCAGGCATTTCGCCTGAACTTACTTTATTTATCGGGAGGAACTTATTTCGGGATACTACAGTTTTCCGGGCGCTAAGCATATATTTTTTCCATCCGATTCTACTCGTGCGATCGGATGTTGTCCTCAAGCGGGCTCCTATTTGGCGGTTTCCAAATCTCCTTAGATGACGCGCTCTCAGACCTCTGTTTCGTCTCGCATGCGCACTCCGACCACACAGCGGCATTCCGCAAGGCAGGCAAGACCATAATCGCCTCTGAGGAAACCTTCCGCATAGTCGGCAGGGAGCCGCAGCCGCATCCAAAAATAGGCGGCCTCTCGCTTTTCCCGGCAGGCCACATGCTTGGCGCACGCCAGCTCCACGCAAAGCTTGATGGCGAAACCTTCGTTTACACAGGCGACTTCTCGCTCCACGATTCCTACACAGCCGGCAGTGCGCCCATTCTTTCCTGCGACATCCTTATGATAGACTCCACTTACTGCTCGCCTTCAATGCGCCTGCCCCAGCGCGGCCAGGTGGCTGAGGGGATCCGCAGGTTCGTGGCAGGGGGGGAGCAAAGCATCATCGTATTCGGCGCCTACCAGCGCGGCAAGTCGCAGGAGCTAATAGCCCTTCTCAATGATGAATGCAGCGTGGCGCCAGTCGTGCATGAGGGAATTGCGAAAATCTGCGAAGCCTACGAGCGCTGCGGCGTGCGGCTTGATTATCTCCAAGCGGGGAGCGAGGAAGCAAAGGAGGCGATGCGCCACCCGTTTGTCGCCATAATGCCGCCCTCGAAGGTAAGCCGCGAATTTGGCTCAAACCTCTCAGCCGCATTCGACCGCGACGTGCTCACCGCGGTTGCGACAGGCTGGGCGCACATCTCCGTTTTCCCGGTTGACAAGGCGTTTGCGCTCTCAGACCACGCAGACTTCCGCGACACCATGCGCTACATCTATGAGTCAGGCGCGAAAAAAATCGTGTGCGCAAACTCGGGGAGCCGCGCAGCCGCGCTCCACCTTCGCCGGCTCGGCTTCAATGCAATTGAGAAAAGCGAGCTTGGCGCTCCGCAGCAGACGACTCTCCAAGAATGCATGGCAAAAAAATGAACCTTCGCCGCGCAATCCCAAACAAAACGCGAACACAGGACGAATGTCGCAAGCGCCCATCCCGCAACTCATCCCAGTAGCGCCAAGTTTTTCGCCACGAATATAAAACTTGCCGCAGAATCCCGAGCCACTGGTGGTCATATGGCAGCCCAAAAGGACGAAACGCTTGGCGAGATAAAGGGGAAAATCCCCCTCTACAAAGGAGGGCTTGATTCCGCAGGCGAGATAATACTGTGCGAAACCGGCATCATCATGCGCGCAGAGGGCAACACCCTCAAGGTCCCTTTCCGCTACGTGAAGATGCTTGAGAAATCAGGCGACATGCCGCTTGGCAAGGTCAGCGTTGAGATGGACGTATTCGACCAACTTGGCGAGAAGCACTATTTCCACGTTGGAATGTCGGACAATCATTTCCTTACCCTGAAGAAGGCGTGCAAGGGGTAGGCTTTTAACTTTCAAGAGGGGAATAGCCTTATGGACGGAAAAATGCGTGGACAATCCGCGATTGTGAAGTCCTGCGGGACTTCAGCTCGCAGATTGCGTGGACAATCCGCGATTGTGAAGTCCTGCGGGACTTCAGCTCGCAGATTGCGTGGACAATCCGCGATTGAGAAGTCCTGCGGGACTTCAGCTCGCAGATTGCGTGGACAATCCGCGATTGAGTCGCCGCTTGTTGCGTCGACTGCTGGCAGACTGCGAGGGCAGTCCGCCATGGAATATCTAGTTACTTATGGGTGGGCGCTCCTCGCGCTCTTCGCAGTCGTCGCCTTCCTCGCGACCTCAGGCGCGTTCTCATCCTCGAATTTCTCGGTGCCCGAATGCACATTCCAGCCTGACCTTCCATGCTCGTCGTTCATCCTATATAAGCCAGCAAGCGGCGAAGCCACGCTCCAGTTTGAAATCACGAACAATCTCGGTTTTCCCATTTCGATAACCAACATCACATACATGGCAAATGATTTGGGGCAGCAGGGGCAGAATACATACTCTGGCACCCTTCCGTCTACCAGGCGAATCGACCAAGGGGACAAGCTTGCTCCCTCGCACAACTTTTCAGGCCCCCGCCAGCCGCAGCAGAAGGACTTCAAGACGATTTACGTCTCAATAGAGTACCAGAACTGCCGCTTCTCGCCCTGCGGGGGGAACTACACAATCTCAGGCAGGATTGCCGCCCCGGTCGAAGCAAGCTAGCTTTTTTGGAAGGGCGCGGCTGCCGTTGGAATTGCGAAGCGGGGGGTGCCCGGGCTGAGGCGGGCTAGCTTTTTTGGAAGGGCGCGGCTGCCGTTGGAATTGCGAAGCGGGGGGTGCCCGGGCTGAGGCGGGCTAGCTTTTTTGGAAGGGCGCGGCTTTCGGATACTATTTTAAAATATCACGCCGTATTTTGCGCCAAGGGCGACAAGTGAAAGCTGGCAAGGTAGGCTTAATGGTTTACATAAAGGGCTTGAAGTTCCGCGGCTTCAAGTCGTTCCGGCGCGCGGAAGCAAGCTTCTCAAAGGGCTACGTCTGCCTCGCAGGCCCAAACGGGAGCGGGAAAAGCAACGTGACCGACGGCATACGCTTCGCGCTTGGCGAGGCGAGCCTCAAGGCCCTTCGGGCAAGGCGGGTTTCCGAGCTCATCAACACCTCCTGCAAGTCCGCCGAAGTCACGCTTTTCATCGAGGGCGAACATCCCTATGAGATACGCCGCACGGTGAATGCCGATGGCACGACCGAATACCGCCTGAACGGCAAGCGCACCACGCGCACACTCGTCCTAGAGGAGCTGCGCCAGCACGGGATCGAAGTCGGGAGCCACAACATACTCGCCCAGGGGCAGGTCCAGAAGATAATCGAGATGAGCGCAAAAGAGAGGCGCCAGATAATAGACGCAGTCTCGGGCATCGCGGAATTCGATGCGAAAAAGGAGGAGGCAATCCGCGAGCTTGAGAAAGTGGACGCGAAGATAAGCGAGGCGAACATTGTCTTAGGCGAGCGCGGCTCCCAGCTTGCCGAACTTGAGCGCCAAAAAGACGACGCGCTCTCCTACCTTTCCGCGCAGGAGAGCTTCAGGCGCGCAACCGCCTCGATGGCAAGCGCCGAATACGCCAAGCTATCAAAGGCACAATCCGATGTGGTGAAAAAGCAGGCGGAGGCGAATGCCGCAAAAAACGAGGTCGCAAGGCAGTCCTGCGTGCTCAACGCAAGGCATGCCGAGCTTGAGGGGCAGCGCCAGCAGCTTGTCGCCAAGCTCGGAAGCAGCTCAACGCGCGAAGCCGCGCTTGCCGAGATAGAGGCGCTCAAGGTAAGGATATCTGCCGACCTTGCGACTCTTGTGGAAAAGAGGAAGGAAGCCGTGAAGATTGAGGCGCAGCAGAAGCAGTCGGCTGCGCAGTCCGACTCAATCAGGAGGAAAATGGTAGCGGCGCAAGACGCGGCAAAGGCGCTTTCCGATGAGGAGAAATCGCTTTCAAGGAAGCTTGCAGAGCTTGAGAAAGCATCCGGGGGGGCAAACCAGGAGGCTTCGCAAGCCGGGCTTGACTTGCTTTCCGATAAGATACTGTCGATAAAAGAGAGGCGCGCGGCGGCGGAGGCAGGCATGCGGGGCGCGCAGAAGCTCCTCGCCATCCGCGAAGAGGAAAAGTCGCGCCTTTCGGCCACGCTCTCGGCGCCGGGGGAAGAGAGGCTCCCGGGCGAGCTGTCCGTCCTCAGGAAGGAGGTTGCGGCGCACGAGGCTAGAATCGAGGGGCTTTTCAGCCGCGAGCGCGACATAAACCGCACGCTTCCCGACCTGGACAGGCGGCTCCTCTCGCTCAAGGAAAAGGCCGCAACGCTTCGGGCATCGCTCTCGCCCGCCGCGACAAGCCTTGCGCTTCGCGCGGTCGAAGAGATGAAGGAGAGTGGAATGAAGGGCATTTTCGGCACAGTCGCCTCACTTGTCACATGCGAGCCGAAGTACGGCGTCGCAGTCGAGGCGGCAGCAGGCCAGCGCCTCAATTACATCGTGGTTGACAGGACGGATACGGCGGTGCGGGCGATAGAGCGGCTCAAGGAGCAGAAATCCGGCCGCTGCACGTTCATACCGCTTGACATGCCGCGCTCAAAGGAGGCGGGCAAAAGCGAAAAGCAGCCTGGCTGCCTCGGGGCGCTTGTCGGCTTCGTGGACTTCGACCCGGCTTTCGACGCCGCAATGGCGTATGTCTTCTCCGACACGCTCCTCTTCGAAAGCGTGCAAAGCGCGAAGAAGGCGGGCATAGGCGCCGCGCGCATGGTCACGCTCGAAGGCGAGCTTATCGAGAAATCCGGCATAATAACGGGCGGCTCGCTCAAGGGATCGCTTCTTTCGCGCTCAAGCCTCGAGAAGGCAGAGGCGGATACGAGAAAGGCAGATTCCGACCGCGCAACGCTTTACTCGCAGCTTTACCAGATACGCGACGAGATGGCATCGGCGCGCAAGGAGAAAGCGGCTGCCGAGGTGAAGCTTCGAGGGATAGAGGTGGAAATGGCTGCCGCTGAGGGGCGGGCGGAAAGCGGCAGGAAGGCGCGCGAGGCCGTGGCGGAAATCGAGAAGCACATAGCCGCGCTTTCAAGCGAGATAGAGGCGCACAAGAAAACCGCCGAAGGGCTTTCGCAGGAGCTCTCAAGTGCGATTTTGGCCTATGAGGTGCAGAAGAAAAGAACCGCGGAAGACGCCGAGGCGGCGCGCAAGGCGGATGCCGAGTCGCAAAGGGAGCTTCGCGCCATTGCGGAATCCCGCTCAGGCATCGCAGCTCGGATTCAGGCGAAAACGGACGAGGTTTCGCGCCTCTCAACCGAGCTTTCAGAGAAAGCAGAGTTTGCAAAGGAGCTTTCGGATGCCGCCGCAGCCTGCAAAAAGGAGACCGCTTCGCTTGCGAAATCCTCCGAGGCTTCAGAAAAGGAGAAGGCTGAAAAAGAGGTGAAGCTTGCCGAGATATCCTCAAGCTCGCAGAAGCTTTTTGCGAAAATGAAGGAGCTGGATTCGCAAATCGCGGACATAGCCCAGCAGCTTGGGAAGCTGCGCGCAGAGGAGGAGCGCCGCGCCAACGAAGGCATGGAGCTTGAGATACGGCGGCAGACGACCGAAACCAGGCTTGCCGACATAAAGGTGACGCTTGACCAGTATGCCGGGGTTGCGACAATAGACGCGAGCCGCCAGGAGCTCGAGGAGCTTTCGGCAAAAAGCCGGGCGGCGATGGACGCATTCGGCGCAACGGTGAACTTGCAGGCGCCCCAGCTTTACGATGAGAAGAAGCGCGATATCGACGAGATAAAAACCCGCGTCGCCTCGCTCGATTCCGAGAAGAAGGCGGTTTTCGCCATGATGGACGAGCTTGAGGGCAAGAAGCGCGCCATCTTCATCTCGACTTTCACCGCGGTGAACGACAATTTCAAGCGCATATTCGGCTACGTCTTCCAGGGCGAGGGCACGCTCCTCTTGGAGCAGCCGTCAAGCCCGTTCGAAAGCGGGCTTCTTGTCAAAGTGCATGACGGAAAGCACGACAAATACCTTGACTCCATGTCGGGCGGCGAAAAATCACTCCTCGCGCTTTTGTTCATATTCGCGATACAGATGCACAAGGCAGCGCCTTTCTACATATTCGACGAGGCCGACACGGCGCTTGACAAGGAGAACAGCCGCAAGCTCGCCGAGCTTGTCAAGCAGCTTTCAGGCAAGACGCAATTCATCGTGGTGACGCACAACGACACCATGCTTGCGAACGCGGACGTTGCGCTCGGCGTCATGCGCACGGATGACGGCTCGAAGATGGTTGGCGTGCAGCTTACTTCGTCAGCGGCGGTTGCCCATTCAAGGAAGGCTTGAATGCAGGCGCACATGGTGGCGCAAAACCGCACTCTTTGTTTCCTGCTTAATCGGAAACCGAATCGGCATGCGCCACATTTCCAAGGCAGCCGCCAACAGGCTTCCTGCAGGAGCCAAGCCCGCACTGGCTTTTTCACGCAGCCAAGCCTCGGGGTGTGCCAAGCAGGCAAGCCCGCCTATCCCAGCCCCTCATCCCGTGCCAAAAACCAGGTAGTCGCCGCCCGGGCTTTTTTCCACAACAACCGTGCCGTCCACGTCGGTTCTCCAGACATTCGCGCCCTTAAGGTTAAGCCTGGTAAGCGTCGTCTGGGAGGGAAGGTTCTCGCTGTTTTGGCCGACTGAGATTACCACGTCCTTGGGCTTGGCGCGCTCGACCATCATCGATGCGTCAGGCCGCCCTTCACCATGTCGGTAATAGGTCATCACCGGGCATGCGAAGCTTTCCTGCAGGTTGAGCATGGCGATTTCCCGCTCCTGCACGGTTGGATGGAGAAGAAGCGCACAAAAGCCGTCGTAAGAAACCTTGAGCGCCACGGCATCGCTTTCCGGGGAACCTTCAAGCCTTTGCTTTTGCGGGTTGAGCGCCAATATTTCCATTCCTGTGACTGTGAGGAAATCTCCAGCCTCGGGGCGCTTCACAACCGCGCCCTTGGACACGGCTGCGCCAACAACGGAACCATATTGCGCGCTGGTTGTTTTTTTGCCATTCACCCATATTTCGTCGGTTCCAACAGCCCCAATCACTTCCTCAAGCCCGCCTATGGAATCCGGGCTGTCCTTGCTCGCCACAGCCACGTTCAGCCGCCTTATGTTTCTTGATTGGAGGAAGGACAGCACGGGCGCGGCATTGCCGGCATCGACAAGCATGGCAAACTCCCCCTTTGTGACGAGAACGGAGTCTGCATGCCCGGAGTTTATGACAAATATCCTAAGCGGAGTATCTGGCAAATCGGAGACCTCGAAGTCGCCCTCGCCTATCTTATCCGAAACGTTCCTCGGGACAAGCTGCAAAACATCCTCTTCCGGAACCGCTTCTTCCCAGGTGCCGTTCTCCAAAGCTTCTCCCGCGCCAGAGGTGCTATTCAAGCCGTTTCCGGTTCCCACATTCCCCCCGCTAGTTTGCGATGAATTATTCTTCTGAGTAACGGTGGGCGGGATTGGAGGCGAGGGCAGATGGGTCGAGCCGTTTCCCTGCGCACTTGCGGGCGGCTTGGGCGGAGAAGGCAGCTTAGACGAAGGCTGCTCACCATTCTCCCAAGGGAGGACGCAGCCGAAGAGCAGCAATGCTGCAACAAAGAGGGCGATTGTCGTTTTCATGCTCCAGCATTCGCAAGCCACATTTTAATTCCTGCCCCTTCCAAAGAATCCAACGCGCCCGTCATTTTCCCGCAAGGTCACCTGCGCCTTGAGGTGCGGTGCGCCATAATCCGGCAAGGTTCTCACATATTTGGGGAATTTCCTCGACGTCTTCCAGCACGTTTTCCTGGAGTCCCTTGCCTCGCGCGTCGGGGAGAAGATAAAGCCAAAAATGCAGGAGCTTTTCAGGAAATTCTCGAAGACGTCGTTTCTCGAGCTTGCGGGCGACACCGCGCTCGCGCTAATTCCAATTCCCTTCGTTGAAAGCTTCAGGCGCCTTCGCGCAATCAAATACGAGCGCATGCAGCTTGCCACGATACGGGAGATGGAAGCGCTCCACAAAGAGAACGAGGCTAGCGCATCTTCGCCCTGACAAGCTCGCTTCGCGCCTGCTCGACTTGCATCCTGGCAACATCCTGCTTTTTCCTAAAATTCGGAAGAAGCGAATTCGAGAAGCGTATTGGCAGAAGCTCCTCGTAGATGCCGCTCATCAGCTCAAAGTACCGCTCAGCCTCCTTCATCTTTCCTTTTTTCAGCATCTCGAGCATTTCTCGGCGCAATTCGCCCACAAGGTCGCAAAGCCCGAGGAGATAGGGCTCAAATGGCATGCCAAGGTCTTCCCATGTTGGAAGCTCCTTTTTCTCAACAGCCGAGAGAAACAGCCGCGCCTCGGCGATTTCCTGGTAGGTCTGCTCCAGAAGGTAGCCGAACTTCTCGGTTTTCGAGTGCGGCGCAACCTTTTTTTCCGCAGCAGAAATCTCCTCTTTTGCCTTTTTGACTTCGCCTGCATGCGCAAGCTTAATGCCGTTCGAGCAGTGCCTGATTATCTCGCGAGTGGAGGAGAGTATCCTGTCCTGCTCGCGCTCGCGCCGCTCAAGCTCACCCACAACACCTGCGATTTTCAACGGAAGCTTCCCTTTTGCCATGGGTTGGACTTGGAAAACAGCATTTAAAAACATGCCCGCCCCATGCACAGCCATGCAAACCGTTGTGCTATCACTCGGAGGCTCGCTTGTGAACCCGGGCAAGCCCGACAAGCAGTATGTCGCCTCGCTAATACGCATGCTCCGCTCGACAAACCACCGTTTCGGCATCGTTGTCGGGGGCGGAAAACTTGCGCGGCGGTGGGCCGATGCAGTTAGGAAAAAAGGAGGGGGCGAATTCGATGCTGACAGCGCGGCAATACGCGCGACAAAGAAGAACGCACAGACGGTAATCGACGTGGTAAAGACCGATGTGAACCGCACGCCCTGCGAGTCGTTCGAGGCCGCGCGCGCGGCATCCAGAAAGCATCGCTTCGTGGTCATGGGCGGCACCATCCCGGGCATAACGACTGACAGTGATGCCGTGCTTCTTGCCGAGTGCCTCGGCTCAAAGCGCGTGCTCAACCTCTCAAACATTGACGGAATATATTCGGACAACCCGGTGCGCAACCACAACGCAAGGAAATTCCACCGCATGCCCTACGCTGAGCTAATCGACCTTGCAGGCAAAAACGACATGCGAAAGGCAGGCACGCACTTCGTGTTTGATTTCCTCGCATGCAAGCTCATCGCCCGCTCGAAAATAGAGGCGCATTTCGTGCACGGCAGGAATCTTCTCGATGTGCGGAAAGCCGCTGAGGGCAAGCCCCACGGCGGAACGGTTGTGAAGTAGGCGGGTCGCACCATGCTTTCCTTCAAGGAGCGCACCGGTTCCTGGAACAGCATGATGCTTTCCCCAATGAAAACCGCGCTCATTCACGCGAGGCGGAAAGAGCTCTCCTTCCGCGACGGGCTTGAGAATTTCGGCACACCGATAATAATGACTTATCTTCCGCTTCTTATCCTCGCGCTCCTTCTCTCGGGCAACTTCGAGGCAATCTACCTTGCCGCGCTCCTCTTCACCATTGCGACAACCGCGCTCGCCATCGTGGTCGTATCACTCCTCTTCGCCGCGCTTGCATTTGCGGCAGCAGGGCTTCTTGGCGGCAGGGCGAAATTCGGAAGGCTCTACTATATGGTCAGCCTTGCAGCAGCGCCCACCTTCGTGTTCACGATAGTGATAAACATCGCCATCCTACTCATAAAGTCCATAATGGATGCGCTTTCCCTTCCGGCTGCCGCAGGGGTGTTCCAATCAATAGGCGACCTTGTGGCAATATCGGTCACCCTCTACGGCTTCTATCTCCTAACAATCGCAATCGACGCTCTCTACAAGTTCGGGAGGAAAAAGGCGGTTGCCACCTGGCTTGTGCCTGCGCTGGCGTTAATCGCGAGCGGCGCAGCGCTTTTTGCAACAGTGCTTTTGGGAGTCCTGAAATTCCTGATAAGGACACTGTAAGACGCGGCTTTCCTAAGGCTCTCCTTTCAATTTAGCCTGCCTTACAATTATTCCGGCTTCCAGCAAAAGCTTCATTGGCAGCTCCCCCATCGGATAGGCGCTGTTGTAGACGACTTCCTTCATGCCGGAATTGATTATCATTTTTGTGCACATCAGGCAGGGCGAGAACGTGGTGTATATGGTCGCATCCTTGATGCTTATTCCATGATAGGAAGCCTGCACAATCGCGTTCTCCTCGCCGTGCGAGCACACGCATTCCTCAAGCTTGGTGCCCGAGTCGGCAAAGCTTGCGCACCTTGCGCAGCCGCCCTCATTGCAGTTCCTAACTCCCCTAGGCGTGCCGTTGTAGCCAGTCGATATTATCCTCTTGTCCTTCACAATGACAGCCGCAACGTGGCGCTTGAGGCAGTTGCTCCTGCTTGCAACAACCTGCGCGATATTCATGAAGTACTCGTCCCAATTCGGCCGCGTGCTCTTGAATTCCGCGGAAATTTCCCCAAGCATCGAGTCGACCGCATCATAAAGCTCGCGGAACTCCGTATCGTTCTCGATTTTCTTGGTGGCAAGAGCGAAAACTTCGGATAGGTTCTGCCCGAATTCATCCTTGCCTTCCATCTCAACCCTGTCGATTATCCTGAACGCCTCGAACGAGCGCGGGTCACCCTCCCTCCGCCTTATCTTCATCCTCAAAAACCGCTTCTCCACCTGGGCGGTAACATAGATGAGAGTCATCTTACCCGTTGCAAGAAGCGCCTTCGCCTCGGCAGGGCTCCTTATCGAGTCAATGACATAGTTCCTGTCTGGCTGGAGCTTCGAAATTATCCTTTTCGCGAGGGTGTCTGCCCCGAAATTGCGCCTGAGCTCGTTTCCTTTGGCAATCATCGCCTCGCGCGTTATCTCCTTGCCTTCATTTGCAAGCTCCTCGCGAATGGCATCAGAGAGCGAGTAGTAGTAGAATCCCTTCTTCGCCAGGTAGTCGGCTATCGTGCCCTTGCCCGCGCAGTTTTCCCCGGTAAGCCCGATAAGTATTGCCATCCCACCATCCCGCAAAAATAGGGCGGAAAAAGGAATATATGCCTATGCATGCGGGGATTCGCAAAAAAAGCCGCCTAAGGCAAGGGAATGCGGCCGGTTTTCCTAGACCATAATCTCCAAGAGCCGCCCGATGTCCTTCGCGTTCACAATCGGCTTGCCGAATGCCTCGAAGTCGTCCGCTATTCTCGGGCAGGCAGTGTTCACGTATGCGTCAAATGAGGAAAAATTCGCAAGCGCGGTCGGGGAGAGCTCATTTGCCACCAGTATCGCCGCCTTCCTCCCTTTCTTCCCAATCATCCTTTTCGCCCCTCTCGCAGCTTCAAGCCCCATCTGCCCGCATTTCGTGCTCACGAGTATGCCGAATGTTTTCGCCTCCGATGCGGATAGGAGTGCGCCTCGCCTTCTCTTCTCGAGCTTGCGCACATCCTCAGTCATCCAATAGGCATCGCCAAGGTGAGGGTCTGCGCAAAGAATCGGCTTGTTTGCCCCAATTCCTTCAGGGTGGAACTTTCCCCCTCCGAAATAAACAACAGCATCCGGGTTTCCGGCATCGGCAGCGCTCCCGTCGCAGCCAAGCGCCTGCCCCGGGTGCCGCGTGTTAGCCCCGCCTTGTGAGAGAAACACGGCAAACCCTTCAGCCTGCAACATTTTTTTCACGCGCGAAGCGTTCTTCAGGTGCTGGATCGGGAAAACAAGCGCAACCTTCTTCGCCCCGCTTTCCCGCAGCATTTCCGCAGCCTTTTTCAGCATCCCGCCTGTTTTTTCCCAGTCGACCTTTAGGAAATAAGGCACATACTCGACTCCCAGCCCGCCTTTTTTCGGAAGCTTCACAAATTCCGCATGCCCGAAATGGACTATTTTCTTCGCGCCGACAAGCCGCGCCTCCTCAAGGCACAAGTCGCAGGCGCCATAGCACGCAGAAGCCGAAAGGAAAACCTCATGCCCCCCCTTCTCAAGCTTCCCAGCTTCAGCAACCGCAATCTTCTTGAGCCCCTCGGGAAACTGCAGAATAATCCTCATCAAGCCGCACCTACTTTTTGCTTATCCTGACCATCCTTATGGTGAAGACGAGAGTTTTTCCCGCAAGCTCGTGGTTGAAGTCCACCTTTGCCGTGCCGTTTTCTATCTCGATTACTGTGCCGCTTGCCCCGTTCTGCGCATAAAGCATGCTTCCGACCTTTATGCTCTCGGAGTTGCCTATGTTTGCAACAGGTATCGAGATTATGGCATCTTCCCTCCGGTTGCCATAGGCATCTTCCGGCGCAATTCTCACAATTTTCTCCTCGCCTTCCTTCATGCCCACCACTCCGGAATCAAAACCGGCAATCATCTGCCCTGCGCCGACCGTAAATTCAAGCGGCGAATAGCTTTGGCGAAGGGGCAAGCCCGCCTTTTTCGCTTCCGCTTCAACGCTCGTGTCGAACACCGTGCCGTTCTCAAGCTTCCCGATATAGTTGACAAAAACCGTGTCCCCCTTTTCCGCAGTTGCCGGATTGCTTGTGTTTGTTTTTGACATGCCGATTACCTCGCTTGCATTGTTTTTCTCATTTTCAGCATTCGCTACGCATCCTGAAAGGAAGACCAAAAGAAGCACCATGCCAAGGGAGGCAAGAAGCCTTTGCGCCACAAAAGCACCCTCACTCCTCATCGCTTTTGAGCACGGGGTTCTCGTCAAGCGCGCCGGTGAGCTTGGCAAGCCGCTGGAGCATCACTTTCCTCTCCGCGCTTGCGACAACCCGTCTCGTCCTCTCGACAACGTCCGGGTTCACCGACATGCTCGTTATCCCGAAATCGACGAGCTTCTCGGCAAACTCAGGATAGACTGACGGTGCCTGGCCGCAAATCGAGCAGGTTACGCCCTTTTTCGCGCATACTTTGACCACGTGCTCGATTGCACGGAGCACCGCCTGGTTCCGCTCGTCGAACCCTTCGGCAAGCGTGGCGTTGTCCCGGTCTATGCCAAGTATGAGCTGCGTGAGGTCATTGCTCCCTATGCTCACCCCATCGATTCCCTCCTCGCAGAATTGGTCGATGATGAGCACCGTTGAGGGCACTTCGACCATTATCCAAAGCTTGAAGTCCCTCGTAAGGTGAATTCCCTTCGCCTTGAGAATCTCCTTTATCGCGCGAAGCTCGCCAACCCGCCTGACAAACGGCAGCATGAGCCACAGGTTCTTCATGCCGTATTCCTCGCGCACCTTCTTTATCGCGTCAAGCTCGAGCGCGAACACATCTGGCTCGCAGATGTATCTTCCGCAGCCGCGGTAACCCATCATCGGGTTCGCCTCGTTCGGCTCGAACTCCTCGCCGCCGCGAAGGTTCCGGTACTCGTTCGTCTTGAAATCGGTTGCCCGATAGACCACCGGGCGCGGGTAGAACGCGGTAGTGAACACACGGAGCTTCTCTGCAAGCTTGTCCGAAAATTCCCCGCCCCTGTGCTCCAGCAGCATTTTTTTCGGGTGCTCGCCGATGTCGCCAATCATGAACTCGGCGCGCAGGAGCCCGACTCCGTCGCACGGGAGCTTCGCCACCTTTTCCGCCAGGTCGACTTCGGCAAGGTTGACATAGATTTTTGTGCCAGTGACCGGGACCGAAATCGAGGTCGGCGAGGCGCTCGGGGCGGTCGCATCCGCATTCTTCTTTTCTTCGCTTGCGCCGACATCGCCCTCATAGACAACGCCCCTTGTCGCATCGACCGTGATGAACTGCCCCTCCTTAAGGGCGATGGTCGCGCTCTTGGTGCCGACAATGCAGGGTATTCCCATCTCGCGGCTCACGATTGCCGCATGGCACGTCATGCCTCCAGAATTGGTGACAATGGCGATCGCCCTCTTCATGGCAGGTACGAAGTCAGGGGTCGTCATGTCTGTGACCAGGACATCCCCCTTCTCAACCCTGCCAATCTCCTTGTGGCCCGCAAGCACTTTCACCTTGCCTTTCCCGAGGCCTGGCGAGGCGCCAAGTCCCTTAAGCAATATTTTCCCGCTTTCCACACTTCCACCTCCAGAGGCTCCATGTGCATCTTTCTGCGCTTGTTGGGCCAGATTCTGCTGCGGTACATTCATCACCGATTGCGAAGATGACTTTTGGATGGCGATTGACTGCTGCGGTGAAGGCTGCGGAGAGGTGACTTGCCTCTGCTGCTGGAATTGCGCCGTAGAGGGCGCCGGTCTTTGCGGCTGCGTTTGCTGCGCCGGGCGCGATTGCTGCTGGGGCTGCTGCGCTTGCGGGGTTGGCGCGGGTTGGGCCGGTGCCGTCTGCTGCGCAGAAGAAGAGGCGGATTTTTGCTGTGCTGGTTGCGGCGCGGATTGGAATACCGGATTTTGCGCCGGTTGTGCTCGCGGGACCGCATTCTCGTCTATCGCGGGAACATCCTCGAGCACCGCCGCCTCACCCTTAAGCGTGGTGATCGGCCGCGACTGCACCATGTAGATTTTCCCGCCTGCGACCGCCCACTCCATGTCCTGCGGCTTGTTGTAGTGCCTCTCTATGAGCTTCGCAAGCCTGGCAAGCTCTATGATTTGGCCGTCGGTGAGCTTCTGCCGGGACTGCATGTCCGCCTTGATATCTATATGTTCGTTCTTGTCATTGACCTTGGCAAGCATCCACGTCTGCTGCGCTATGTCCTTCATTTCTATCACAAGCGTGTTCTTGTCTACGACGTACCTGTCCGGCGTCACAGAGCCAGAAACCACGACTTCGCCAAGCCCATACGCGCCCTCAATTGTTATCTTGCGCCGATCCTGGCTCACGGGGTCGACCGAAAACATGACGCCGGCTTTTTCAGACTGCACCATCTCCTGGACCACTGCCGCAAGCCCCACCCGCATGTGGTCGAACCTGTTCTGCGTCCGGTAGTATATCGCACGAGGCTCGAAAAGCGACGCCCAGCACTCCTTGACCGCCTGCACGCAGTCAGCCGCGCCTTTCACATTGAGGAAAGTGGACTGCTGCCCTGCGAACGACGCTTCGGGCAAGTCCTCCGCGGTTGCCGAGCTCCGCACCGCAACATAGGGCTCCACGCCGGCCTTCGCCATCCCGCGATAGGAATTCATTATCTCGTTTTTCAGGTTCTGGGGGATTTCACCGCAAAGTATCCTGTTCTTTATCGTCTCGGATGCGACATTGAGCCTGTTGTTGTTCTCCACGTCCAGGTCTGCGGTCATCTCGCGTATGGTCCGGTCTATCTTGTTGTGGTTTACGAAAATGAAGTAGGCGCCCGATGTAACGACAAAGCCGCCGGGTATGGGCAGCCCGATCGAGGTCATCTCGCCAAGGTTTGCGCCCTTGCCCCCGACTTCGGCGAGGTTCTCTTTCCTTATTTCCGAGAACCACATGATGTTTTTCATAAGACCGCCCCCGCGCGTTGCCGATATCACCTTCCCTGGCTAAGTATTAAAAGGTTATGACGGCTCAAAAAAAGCCGCGGGCTCGTAACTCAGCTTGGCCCAGAGTGTCTGGCTTTTACGGACCCTTTTTTCGCCTCCAGATGGGTACGGCGAAAAAAGCGTTCACGGAAAACGGGCGGAAAGCCGTTTGATTTGTGGGCGGGTCAAGTTTTGCTTGGCCGTGTTCGCTGAAAACCAAAAGCCGTAGCTCTCACACGATTGCGTGTGTCGCTGCTGAAGAAACCAGAAAGCCGTGGGTTCAAACCCATATCCCCTTTCTTTAGGAAAGAAAGGGGCTGAGGGCTCCACCCCCAAAGAAAACGGTGGCGCACTCTTAGTGAAAATCCCACCGAGCCCGCTTTTCGCTTCGCTCAAGCGTGCTCTTCGTAGTGCTGCAGCACTACGTCGCACCAACTGCCGCAGCAGTTGATGCTCCCACCGAGCCCGCTTTTATTATTGTGAGATGACAACAAGCGGGGTGGGTCAGGAGGAACCCTTGAACCAGGGAGGGGCGAAGCCCCTCCGGGGTTTAGGGACCGAGCCCGCTTTTATTTTTCAAGATGATGGCATGGAAGAGAAATTCCCGGGCGTATATTTTGTGAATGGCAAGCTTGCGACAAAATCGCTAGCCCCGGGCTTCCGTGTTTACGGCGAGAAGCTCATGAATGAAAAAGGGACGGAATACCGCACATGGGATTTGTACCGAAGCAAATTGGCGGCAGCAATACACAAGGGATTGAAGGAGATGCCGATAAAACCGGGTGCAACCGTCCTTTACCTAGGGGCGAGCACGGGCACCACCCCCTCGCACGTTTCCGACATAGTTGGCGAGGAAGGAACAGTGTATTGCGTGGAATTCGCCCAGCGTTCGATGCGCGACTTATTGCAGGTGTGCGAGCGCAGGGAGAACATGCTCCCCATAATGGGCGACGCGCGCATGCCGCAGGACTATGCCGAAGGCATCGGCAAGGTGGATGTCATCTACCAGGATATCGCGCAGCCTGACCAGGATGACATATTCCTTAAGAATTGCAAGATGTTCCTGAAGAAGGGCGGCTGGGGCATGATTGCCATAAAGTCGCAAAGCATCGACGTCACGCGCCAGCCAAAAAAAGTGTTCGAGGAATTCGTTGCAAATGTGGGCACAGACATAGAAGTCAGCCAGCAAATCGAGCTTTCCCCTTTTGACCTTGAGCACCTGTTCATCGTGGGGAGGAAGCGTTAGGTTCGGGATGGGCTAAAGGCGTATTGCTCAAGGGGAAGGCGCAACTTGAGGATGCCGTCCTTTGCGCAATATCCAACTTCTGCCCAGGGTGAATATTTTGCGGATGCCTTCTTAATGAGGTTCAGGTAGCTTCTCTCGATCGCGCTTCCATCCATTTCCTTCCTGGCAGTGAACATGAACGTGGCGGAAATCCGTCCTTCTTCCGCACCAAAAGTCACGCCTACCTTGCTGCCTTCCACGCGCGCCTTGCCGATGAATTCAATCGCACACATCAGGCAGTGGACATGGAAAACATCGAGTTTTCCCACCATGCCGTTCTTGCGCACCCGGAGCTTTGCACTCCCAAAAAACTTCCGGAGTTCCCGCGCAATCCAGTTTGCGTCCCTGCGGTCTTTGGGTACGTTGTGGCAAGATTTTTTGCATTCCGTGCGCATCTCGAATACGCTGTCCATAAGCCAGTTCGCATGCCTGCTCAGGGGCCGCGGGAGGTGCGGGAACGGCTCAAGGCTTGCCGATCCGACTTGCACATCGTTTATCGGCATCCGGCGCCCGGCTTGGCAGGCGACAACCCGGGAGTATGCGGTGAAAAAACAATCAACCATGCCCATATTCCCACTTAAGTGTTTAAAAATGTATCTACATGTCATAAGTTCCGGCTTTCCGTTACAAGCCTATTTAAACCGTTCCCTCCACATCCATTATCGGTGCTAGCAATGGCAGCAAGCGCAAACACATCATGCGTTTCCTCTTCATCTAGCATGCACCTTATCTATTTCTGGAACTAGTTTCCACGCTTGGGTGGCTTGGCAAGTGCCCGTTGGCGTCCTGAAAAATTTTCACAGCTTTGCTTCTTCCGGTTTTTCGGGCGCGGGAAAAAACAACGGGGTGTTTCATATGTTGGCTGGAAATCATGGGAGCGGTGCACTATGCTTGGCAAACCCCAAGATGCACGCGAAGAGGGCGGATACGCACCCGAACGCGGTTGCAAAGCTTGCCGAGCGCTACGCCCGCTGCAGGGCGATTCACGCGCAGGTGTTAACTGAACTTAGGGCGCATCCGGAGCTTCGCGAGCAGGGCAGGTGTGCTCGGGAGCAGGCGCGTGCGGAAAAGCGAAAACACACCAGTTCTCCATTGGTGGAAGGGATAGTGAAAACAGGCACGGCTGAGCGGAAAACCGATGAGTTCGGGCATGGCAACGCAAGCGTTCTTGCCGGAAAGATGTGCTGCTAGGCGATTTCCATGAAAGGAAGGCACAAATCACTCTCGCAGGAGCAGCTCGAGGTTGCGCGCATGCTTTACTTTGAGGAAAGGCTCCCGCTTCGCGCGGTGGCTGACGCTCTTGGCGTTTCGCACACGACCGTATGGCGTTCGGTCTACTACACAGGCTAGCTGCCTCTGGCGCGTGAGGCTAGGCGCATTTAGGCGCGAGCCTGTTTACCGGCGCACGCCTTTTTTCTCGCGAAACTGGGCGATTTTTCTCTGGCGGAGCTCCTCTTTTATGGCAAGCTCCTCCTCTATTTCCTTTATTCTTGAAAGAAGTATCTTGTGCACGCCGCTTCCGTATTGCATGGCCTTTTTCTTCCGCTCGACCGACTCCTGCGGCACGCCAAGCTCGGCGGCTATTTTTCGCAAAAGGGGCTTCTTGCTCTCCCTCGTGCCAAGCCTTTCCGAAAGCGGGGTGGAAAGGACGGAATTGACGAAAGGGGGATAGAGGAACGGGAAAGCCGCCCTCATGCCGAAATTTTTTGCAACCAGGTCTTGCGCCTCGCAGTCGCCCGAAGGGAGATCCACAATTTCTTTCTCAAGAAGCTTTTGGAGCTTCGCCCCCTTATGCCTGAAGTACCTGTCATAGCCTATAAAAAGCTCCTCGGCGCCAGAGCCCGAGAGTATCCTCCACTTGCCAGCCCTCGCAGCCTCGCGGCAGCAGGAAAACACAGGCACCATAAGCTCTACTTTCAACAAGTCTCCCTTCCTTATCTTATAGCACTTTTTGTAGACTTTCACTATTTCCTCCTCAGTGAGCACGACTGCCTTGTGGGGAAGCCCCAACTCTGCGGCAACCCTTTTCGCAGATTCCAAATCCTGGCTGCCCTCAATCCCCGCGGTGATGAGGAGCGGAGTCGTGTACTGCTTTGCAACGGTGGCGATTGCCGCGCTGTCTATCCCGCCCGAGAAGAGGATGGCGATTTCCCCCTGGCAGTTTGTCCTTATCGCCTCTATGAATAGCTCTGCGAGCTTCGAAACCATGGCTACACATCTCGCTTTACAATAAAAAGCTTACCAATACCCCTAGGAAAACCAAGCGGGCCCGGTGAGATTGTCAGCCATGCTTGGCAACACGTTGCCAGACAACGACTTTTGAACTCACGACCTTCACCTTTCTCCCAGCAATTTGGGAAAAAGAAAAACTCTTCAAGTCCAAGTCCCGGTTATGTTGCAAATCGGGGTTGAACCCTTAAGGGGAAGCTGGTGTTGCCATCTGCCCCTTAGGGATAGGAGAGTGCCGCTCTATCCAAGCTGAGCTACGAGCCCGCAGGCTTTTTTTGTGGCATTCCTCCTTTAAAAACATGCGCGCCATCAGTCAATAATGAAGCCCTCTATCATCCCATTCGCATTTTTCCTCCTTTCCCTCTCCCTCTTCAATTTCGCAATCATCATCACGCCATTTCTCGCGCTTTCAGGAGGCTCAGCCGCAAACACCCTCCACGCAGCATTCTCGCCAACTTGCCACCAGTCTCTCTCCCGCTCGCTTTGCATAACCTCGGGCGGGGGCGTGGCGGATTGCCCGGTTTCGGAAGGCTCCCCGTATTCGCGGGCAAATTCAATCGACTCAGACGGAATTTCCTACTACAAGTTCCCAGTCTGCTCGCGCGATATGGCAATTTACCTTGCCATGCTTGCCGGGCTCCTAATCTTTCCGCTTTTCCGCGACATAAAAAGCGAGGAATGGCCTAGCAAATGGCTTCTTGTCGCGGCGGCGATACCGATAGCGATTGACGGGGGCACGCAGCTTGTGGGCTTGCGGGAGAGCAGCAATCTTCTTCGCATCCTGACAGGGGCGATAATCGGCTTTGCCCTCCCGTTTTACATCCTGCCAATGCTCAACTCAGTGGAAGTTTTCGCAAGGGAGAAGGCTGCGGAATGGAAAAAAGAGAAGGCGAAAAAGTAGCGTGCCTATTCGAATATGCGCTCGATGATGGCGCCGTACGCCGGCCTTGAAATGAACAGTCCGAGTAGCGAGCCGAGAATGGTCGAGATGGCGAAGCCTATCACTTCCACAATCCCCGAGAAGAGAAGAGGCACCATAGCTATGACCGAAACGATGACCGAGGCCATGATGATGCCGAACGCCTTCTCAAGCTTCTTTCTCGCCTCCTCATCCTCCTTCTTGAGCAGCTCATCCGTCATGACAATCTGCCCGTCAACGCTCCCGCCCACCGCGGCAAGTATCCCCGCCATCGCGGAGAGGTCTATCGTAAACGAGCCGATTATCGCAACAAGGATTATCACTTCGGAGACACTTATGAACATCACAGGCATCACGATTTTGAGCTGGGCGTAGCGGAGCGCCACCATCAACGAGATTGCGACAAGCGCGAACGCCACGCCGATTACGCTCAGGCGCAAAAACTCGGCCCCAAGAGGGGCGGGCACAAGCGTCTTCGAGCCAAGCGATATCCTCACCGGAAGCGCGCCGCCCTTGAGTATCGACACCACTTCCCTCTCCTTCCTTATCGCGTCTGTCGCCTTTGCGCTTGCCGTCTCACCCTCTGCAGGCCCGTTTATAACATAGTTGAAGCTCGGTATGCCTTCGGTGACCGACAGGACAAGCCGCGGGGCGGAGAGAAGCCCGACGGCCTTCCAGACACTCACCGCGTCGGATTTCGGGTTTGAGGGCGAAACCGAGTAGCGCGGGGACATCTCATCCTCGCTTTTTTCGGCAACCACGAAGCCTGCTTCGCTAAGCTTCGGCACAAGCGCGCTCCCGTTCGCCACAATCGCAATGGTCGCGTTGTCCTTGGGGGCAAGCGTGAAATTTCCCGCAATTTCCTCCTCAACATAGAAACCTATGTCGTAGCCTTCGAGCCGGAGCGCCGTTTGCGCGAGTTCCCTCGCCTTGCTTTTCGCAACCGTGACTCCCGCGACTTTCGAGTGCTTGGAAAGCTCCCTCTCGCTTACAACCACAACCGCGTTGCTTGGCCGGTCGAGATACATGTAAAGCGGGTAGTCCGCCTTGCCTTTCGCAGTGTCGGCGAAACGTTTTGCGCCCCCCTGCGTGACCGTGAAGCTTACCGCCCAGTCCGCGCCCTGCAAATACTGCTGTGGCACCCTTCCTATCGTGCCGCTGTAGATATCATCGCCCCGTATCGCCACCTTGCCATCAACGATGCCCTGGTAGACCCCCTGCTGCGAAAGCACGGTCTCCACATCCTTGACAAGTTGGGGCGAGCTTTGGGGGAGCTCGACATATATTTCCGAGTCGCCTATGGGGCGCACCTTCGCTTCAGTGAGCCCGAACGCGGCCGCCCTTGTCTTTATGGTGCTCACCATCTCCTCCATCGTCGCGGAATCCCTCACCGGCTCCTCAAGAAGCACAGGTATCCTCACGCCTCCCGAGAAGTCTATGCCGAATTTCACCCCGTTGAACCCTATCGAGAAAAGCGAGATGACGAGTATTAAAAGAAACCCGGCAACCTTCGCCCGCTTGCTTTTGAAGCGGGCGGCCGCGATTCCCAAAATGAAGACCGCGCCCACAAATATCGCGATGCCATGCGCTCTGTCAAGCGCGATTGCAAGGCATGCCAGGGCTGCGAATGCCGCCATGGCAAGCACATCGCGGCTCGTCGCGCCCCGCACCACTTCTTCCTTGGTAATCATATGGACCACTAACTCGAGAATATCGTTGAGAGGAACGGCTTGTCATCCACAGCATCCCCTTTCTTTTCAGCATAATGGAGCACAATCGGCGCATTTAGGAACCATGTGGCGAAGAGGTCTCCGACAAGCCCGGCAAGCGCCACCGATGAAATCTCGTAATAGGTGCTGATGTGGGTCAATGACGCAAGGGCAAAGAGGCAAAGGAATGAGAGCAGAAGCGCCATGCTCATGGTGGTTCCTGTCTTCATCGCCTCATAAGCCCTCTCCCTCGCAGTCCCATCGCGCCTTTTTATCACCCGCATGGTAAGGAGAACATTGGTGTCAAGCGAGAAGCCAATAAGTATCAGAAGCGCGGCAAACGAGGCAAGCGTGAGCGGTATGCCAAACAGCCCCATTGCACCAAGCGCGAACAGCACGTCGCATGCAGCCCCAAGAAGCACGGCAAGGCTTGGGACAAACGTGCGGAACATGAGGAAAACCACGATACCCACCGCAATGGCAGAGTAAATGACCACAACCCCTGCCTTCTCCATGAACTTCTCGGAAAGCGAGGCTGAGACCTCGTTGAAGCTCGCGCTCTCGTACTCCACATTTTTCGAAAGCACAGCCGAAAGCTTTTCGGAGTGGTCATCGGTTATCTTCCGCTGCGCGAGCGCCACCGCATGTTTCAGGTCGTTCGTGTCTGCGTATTCCGAGGCGTTCTTGCCCATTCCCGCAATCGCGAAAAGCCCGTTTGAAATCTCATCGGCTTTCCTCCTTCCATCGGCATATCTCTGCACCGCATCAGCCCCGCCGTTCGACATCGCGTCAGACTCCAGGCGCGAAAGCTCGTCTGACATGCCGAAAAACTCAGACTTGAGGCTCTCGGCTTTCGTGAGCTGCTTATCCCGCTCGATTTCGACCTCAACTTTATAGCCCGCCGGGTTTTGCATAGTCTTGACCGAAGAGACCGGGAAGCCCTCCGCCGAGAGAGCCGCGCGGAGCCCTTCCTCGTCGACCGGGGCGGAAGTTTGCATGGCAACGAGCACACCCCCCCGGAATTCCACCCCCAGCTTCACATTAGGTATGAAAAGAAGCGCCACTAGCGCAAGCGCGATGGGGAAGGCTACCAGCAGCATGTAGTTTCCTTTGTAAAGGTTCGGGAATTCTATTGCCATAGCTATTCTCCCACAAGAGTCTATTCATTTGGGTGATAGTTTTTAAAGCGGATGGGATTTTCCGCTCACGCATCATATTATCTTGATCAATCCCCTGCCGATTTCCGCAAGGTCGGCGCCGAAAAGCGAGCCGGTCTGGCGGATGAACGAGAATGTTATTATCAGGCAAACTAACGGATATACTATGGCTTCCAAGAGAAGGACTCCCATGACCGTCTGGAGATAGTCGACTATGCCATGTATCTCTTGGGTGTGGCTTTTCAGTTTGAATTCCTGCTCGCGAATTCCTGCCCGGCTGTTGTAGCACGGCTGTTCGCCGTCAAGAGGCAAGCTATTGTTTATGACAGCCACCTGGTTGCACATAGTGTATGCGGTGTTCGGCATGGCTGCCACGATCAGCACATAGCTGAACGGGAAGATGAAGGCAAAGCCTAAGGCAAATGCGATTACCAGCCCCCCTGCCCCCCTTGTCGGGGCAAATGCCCTCAAAACAAGCCCTATGGGAAGTATCGGATAAAGCATGGCGTATTTGGAGATAAGAAGCATGCTATACTGCACATAGTTGAAGAGAATTATATACGTCAAATTGTTCATTATGTAGTGATAGAAACTCACAAAGCCAACCAGAGCCCCGCCGCTTATTCCTTCAGCGCCAAGAAATTCAGTACTTATCTTGCTCATAGGCTCAGTTAGGACATTTAGCCAATACGCAATGGAGTAAATCTTCCTTTCGCAATCCACCACTTTCATGATATATGCTTCTCCCATATCATACGGCGTAGGCATGTTCGAAATAAGCATCAGGTTACCGGATGCTGCGGCGATTTCTGCAGCCACTTGGTTCACCACTGCTCCGCCAGCACTTTGCATCCCCACTGCGAAAAAGATAATCAAGAAGCTCACAGCAACTTGTGCGTATTCCGATTTCACCCACATGGTGAGGTTCTGAAGGCTGAATGCCTGCGCTACCATGTGCAGAAAGATGGTGATGAAAAGTGAAATCGTGGCGATGAGTACTGATATGCCGACCCAAGCAAAGCTTCCAAGCGTGAAATCAACCGCAGCCATCATATCAGCCTCGTAAGGTTGGTGACATCTACCTCTTCTCCCAAAAGCTTGGTCAGCCCGCGGGCAATCTCAACCAATATGGTGAAATTTATCACCGGCAACACCACTGCAGCTATCATGTAAAGCATAAGTGGCCTAAAAACAAATGAAACGGAGCTGCTAAGCCCGCGCTCCAAACTTCCATCCTGCGCGCCATCAGCTATAAAAATGCCGCTTGGCGAAGCGTTTCCCTGCTGCATTTGTGCATCGCCGCTTGCGATGGCACCCACCATCTGGGCATTGGCTTCATCCATGGCACCATATACCATATAGTCGTTAAAGACGATTAATACTGGAAAAAAGAGGAAAAAGGTTATGGCAATGCCAATAAGGGTTCCCCCGAAAGCGCGAGTCGGTTCGAATGCCCTGAAGAAAATGCCAAATGGAAACAGGTAATATAGCGAAGCAATGCTCATAAATTCAATTATCCGAAGCTGAACGACCACCATCAGGTAGGAAATG
>Ga0209835_1000533_pt1 | contig 24800 bp, 21 predicted proteins | sample LakKivwa52mmetaG_FD_184138 | JGI IMG/M metagenome (GOLD analysis project Ga0209835, IMG submission 184138) | Anoxic lake water microbial communities from Lake Kivu, Rwanda to study Microbial Dark Matter (Phase II) - Lake Kivu water 52m metaG... | ecosystem: Environmental > Aquatic > Freshwater >... | reverse complement strand
TAACCTGGTAAACGATCGCGGGATTCACATTTGCAAGTCAATGCTGGCCTGGTTGCGCTGGGGAAATGGTGAAACACCTCAATCCTCCGGGATCAAAGGCGACCATCTTGTAGGAAAGTATTACGTGATGTTTGATAAGCAATACAAAGCAGAGATTGCTGAGCTTATTGAAAATGGAATGGATGAAGAGGTGGCCGAAAAAGAGGCTTCGTTGATTTTGGAGGCCCAGGACATGCTCGTGCAGTGGGAGAAGCAAAACCCGGAGATCAGGAAAAGTTGGGCGATGATGAATGGCTGGGTCTATGATGGTTTCGATAAGACCTATTCAGCGTTGGGAGTGGATTTCGATAAAGTTTACTATGAATCGAACACTTACCTGCATGGCCGCGACCTGGTGGAGGAGGGGTTGAAAAAAGAGGTGCTGTTTCGTAAGTCTGATGGCTCGGTATGGTGCGACCTCACCAACGAAGGCCTCGATGAAAAATTGCTGCTAAGAGCAGACGGCACCTCTGTTTATATGACCCAGGACCTCGGAACCGCACAACTCCGAAAGGATGAGTATGACCCCGAAAAGTTGATTTATGTGGTTGGAAATGAGCAGAATTACCACTTTGATGTCCTCAAAAAAGTTTTGAAAATATTGGGAAAGGATTGGTCAGACGATATTCTCCATCTTTCCTACGGGATGGTTGAACTTCCCCATGGCAAAATGAAATCGCGGGAAGGTACCGTTGTGGATGCCGATGACCTGCTGGAGGAGATGTATCAGACCGCAAAAGCAACCACGGAGGAGCTGGGAAAAACCGAGAATTTTTCGGAGGAAGAAAAGGACGTACTCTACCGGATGATTGGACTGGGAGCACTGAAGTATTTCATCCTTAAGGTTGATCCGAAAAAGAATATGCTTTTCAATCCCGAAGAATCCATTGATTTCAATGGGAATACGGGACCATTTATCCAATATACCCATGCCCGGATTCGCTCACTGTTCAGAAAGGCTGATGAAAAAGGACTGACTATTATGGCTGATTCGGTACCGGAGAATCTTTTACCAAAAGAAATTTCATTGCTCAAAATCCTGCATGATTTCCCGGCCACTATTGCTGAAGCCGGGGCGAATTACAGCCCTTCCCTTGTTGCCAACTATGTGTATGAACTGGCCAGGGAATTCAATCAATATTACCAGGATACACCCATTCTGAGAGAAAATAATCCCGAAATTATAGCTTTCCGGCTAAATTTAGCCGGCTTCGCAGGAAATGTCATCAGGACCGCTATGGGGCTGTTAGGTATCGAAGTTCCAGACAAGATGTAGGTTTGCGTTGGGTTTGCCTGTTGTTTGGCAATTGGCAGGCTGTATCCAAAATCCCATATCTTTGCACATCAAATCGTTTACTTTCATGATCCTGCGCAAAGTATTTCTATTTACCTTACTGTCAATCAATTATTTAACTTCTAATTCTCAGGATAAAACCGTCTCATACTTGTGGGACGCATCCTATCAATTTCCGGATGTTGAAATTGAAATTTACCACCTCAATTCTGATTTAACGATAAAACCCTACGATACACTGGTGGCGGGTGAAGCGGAGTTTAGCTTTAAAACGCTGAGGGAGAATATTGATTCTCTGGTGTTTAGCGCTGAGGAGCTGAAGATTGATTGGGTAAAAATTGATGGCCGGGAAGCAACTTTTAAGATGAAAGGAAGCCAGGTTTTGGTTACTCCCCCCAAAAAACTCGACTGGCAAACCGATCATAAAATTCTGTTCAAATACACCTCCAAACCCAGTGAAGGATTGTATTTTGTCGGGTGGAACGACCCGCAGCAAATCAAGCGGAAACAAATCTGGGCACACCGGCCAAATCGCTGGCTACCTTATTTCTCATCTGTTTTGACCATGAAAATGGCCTTCACTGTGCCAGCCGACCTCAAAGTTTTTGCTAACGGAGTGCGGCAGGATGTGGTGATGAACAAGGACAACACACAGACCTGGCATTACCGGATGAACCGCCCGCATCCATTTTTTTCGACCTGTGTGGTGATTGGCGATTACGATTATAAATCATTGAAAACCAAGAGTGGACTACCCATCGAACTCTGGTATTACCCTGACTGGGAGGATCATTTCGATCATGCTTACAAGTATCAGGCTGAAATGTTCGACTTTTTTGAGTACGAGTTTGGGTTTGAATATCCCTATGAACTTTACCGCCAGGCGCCCGTGATTGATTATATGTATGGTGCAATGGAAACCACCACCGCCACGATTTTTGGCGATTACCTGATGGTGGACGAGCGGGGTTACTTAGGCCGCAACTACGTGAATGTGAACTCCCATGAGCTGGCGCATCAATGGTTTGGAAATTACATATCCCACCTGAAAACGCTGGATGTGTGGCTAACCGAGAGTTTTGCCACTTACTGGGCAAAGAAGTTTGAACAATCGGTTTTTGGCGGAGATTATTACCAGTGGGAACGCCACAAGGAGTTGCAGGATACTTACACCGCCGCCAAAGCCAACAATTTCGGGGTGGGGCACGGGCGTGGCGGTCGCGAGCGATGGTACCCCAAAGGCTCGCTTGTTATGGATATGCTTAGGGATATACTTGGAGATGAGGAGTTTAGGGCAACCATGAAATTTTATCTCGAATCGCATCCTTACACCGTAGCCGAAACCAGCGATTTCGTGCAGGCAATTCGCAAAACCACCGGCCGGTCAATGGAATGGTTTTTCGAGCAATGGATTTACCGCGGCGGCGAGCCATTTTATGAAGTCTGTTACGAACCTGTAACCAACCTGGGAGGAGCTTCTGAAACCCGCATCAAGGTGGATCAGGTACACCCACAGGATGATCTGATCGGGCTTTTCAGGATGCCAGTCGGATTTGACGTTTATTATACCGATAAAACCAAATCGTCGAAAGTTCAATGGATTGAAAAGAAGACAGAGATCGTTTCAGTGCCTAACCCGGAGAACAAAAAAGTGGCTTTCGTCATCTTTGACCCCAACCGGAAAATCATCAAAAAACTAAAATTTACCCGCACTTTCGAAGAATTGTCGGCTCAGGCTCTCGCTGCTCAAAATATGATTGACCGCTATGATGCCCTATCGGAAATGAAAAATATGCCGGTAATGGAAAAGAAAAATACACTGCTTCGGATGTATTCTGCAGAAACATTTCATCTGGTGAAGGGTGAGATCATTGCACAGCTTTCCACAGCCTGGGACTCTGATGTTGAAGCGCTGATTCGCAGGGCTTTAAGCGATCCCGACGACAAAGTCAGGCTGGCTGTTTTGCAAAATGTGAAATCGGTGCCTGAATCTTTAAGAGAGGATTATGAAAAACTCTTGAAGGATAAGTCCTACCTAAATGTCGAATTGGCTTTGCAAAATCTATCCAGCTCATTTCCTGAAAGATATGTGCGTTATCTCGATATTTCAAAGGATGAAGCCGGCTGGCGCGGAAGGAATATCAGGATCAAATGGCTGGAAATCGCCATCCAGAATGGAGGTAAAGCTTTTGAGCCTGAGCTGAAAAATTACACATCTGCCAGTTTCGAATTTGAAACAAGAATCAATTCGATGGAGGCCTGCAGGCGATTGAATCTCTTTGACGAAAGTGTTTGCAGCAATATGATGGAGGGACTATTTCACTGGAATTTCAAAATCAGAAACGCCGCTAACGAAAGCCTGTCATACTTCAGCAAGCAAAACAATTACCGGTCAATCATCGAAAAGATGGCCGGAGCTGGCAAATTTACAAGTGAACAAAAAGCCAGACTAAAAAGTTATTTTCAGTAATATTGCCAAAAATTGCACTTCCAATTTCAGTCGTAACTTTCAGTTTAACTCAAATCACTATGAAAAAGTCTTTTCTTACTTTGCTTGTTGTTTTCTCTGTCTTAATTCTTGATGCTCAGGTATTTCCTGATAAATACTTTGTGGCTTTTACCGACAAAAACAATTCCCCCTATTCTATTCAAAACCCGGAGGCTTACCTTTCGCAGCGTGCCATTGACCGCAGAGCTAGGTACAGCATTCCGATAGATATTCATGACCTTCCTGTTAATCCTCAGTACATTGAAGCGGTTGCCAACATCGGAGTCGAGATTATCAATCCAACCAAATGGCTGAATGGCGTTACGATCTACACAACCGATCCGGCTAAAGTAGTTCAGATACAGGCACTTCCGTTTGTTCAATCGGCTTACAAAGCCAAGCCAGCTCCAAAACACCATCCAAAAGCAATGTTTGATGATGAAATTTCGCTGAATAAACCTTCCTGGGACAATGAGACGATTTCGGATTTGACCGGCGCTTTCAAAGGTTCAAGGAAAATCACTTCGCTCAATTACGGGTTGGGTTTCGACCAGATCAACCAAATTAACGGAATTCCTTTGCACAACGATGGCTACCAGGGGCAGGGTATGATAATTGCCGTTCTGGATGCCGGATTTTCTTCCGCAAACACAATGACTGCTTTTGATACCTTGTACATGAATGGAAGAATCCTCGGAACAAGGGATTTCGTAAGCGGCGGCACGGATGTTTACCAGGGAAGTTTTCATGGCACAGCAGTGCTTTCGACGATGGGCGCCAATTTGCCCGGCGAACTCATCGGTACTGCGCCGCAGGCAAGCTACTATCTGATAAGGACTGAAGACACCGGTTCAGAATACATCATCGAAGAATACAACTGGGCCTCAGGCGCCGAATTTGCCGACAGCGTTGGTGCTGACATCATCAATTCATCGCTTGGCTACATTGATTTCGATGACCCGGCTCAAAATCACCTCTATACCGACATGAACGGTAATACGGCCCCCGCTACCAAAGCAGCTGATCGGGCTGCAAGCCGCGGTATGATTGCCGTCAACAGTGCCGGAAACTCAGGTAATTCCTCTTCCTGGCCATGGATTGGCGCACCTGCCGATGGCGACAGCGTCTTTTCAATTGGCGCTGTGGACGTTAACGGCAACATTGCCAGCTTTAGTTCTATTGGCCCAACTGCCGATGGAAGGCTGAAACCCAATGTTGCTGCAAGAGGTTCGTCAACAATCATTGCAGGATCAGGAGGCGGAACAGCCACTTCTAGCGGAACTTCATTCTCATCGCCAATCATCGCCGGCATGACTGCCTGCCTGTGGCAGATTAACCCTGCACTTGACAATATGAACATTCTTGAAGCTATTCAGCAAACCGGCAACTATTTTGCCAACCCTAACTACCAATACGGGAACGGTATTCCTGATTATAATCTGGCCAGGTTGTCGCTTTCAACGTTTAATAATGGCTCAGCGGTTACTCCCGGCGAAATGAGAGTCTCTCCAAATCCTTTCACCGACCGGCTGGACATTTTTTACAATGCCCCTGACACACAGTTAATTTCGGTAGATATCTTTGATTTATCAGGCCGGAGGATTTATTCGCAAACCATGGAAACCCACAGGGTAGGCGTAAATTACTTCGAAATCGCTGGTCTGGAATCAATAAAAAAAGGAGTTTATACCATCAGGCTGGTTGCTGATAATAAAATTACTTCTCAAAAAATCGTCAAAATCAGGGATTAAGATCACATAGTATCCCCATTCCAGCCCCACAGATCGCGTTGGACATCAGTGAATTCGATAAACATCCTCGATTGGGGAATACTGGTTTCGGAAGTCAAAAATTCCATCATTTTACGCGTAATATCACCGGCTTTTTCCTTTGGTAATCCAATGCTCTTGAGTTCGATGTAAAGCGCAGGTTCTGGTGTTCCGGAAAAGACCAGGTCAAGATTGGGTATAAAAATCACCATTACATACTTTTCCGGCTTTCCCAGAATTTGAGCAATTTCCCTGGATGCCCGGTTGATGAATTTTTTTCTGTCGGGAACATCAGTGTTGGAAAGAATTTTGAATAGTGGCATGATTTGATGTTTGTTGTTGAAAATAAATCAATTACCTGCATTTATCTGTTCGATCGCTAAGATTATCCTTGCCGTAAGATTCAGCAAGCAGCCAATCGTCACATGATTTATTACGGTCGCCCAGGTAGAACCAGCACAATCCCCGGTTGAAATAGGCATCCGCGTAATCGCTTTTCAGAGCAATGGCTTTAGTATAATAATCAATCGCCTTGTGATAGTCCGCTTTATTTTGATAAACAGCGCCAATATGATACCAGGCCTCCTGATTACGGGGATTCAGCTGAGCAGACTTTTCAAAGTACAGCAGCGCATCTTCCATATTATTGGAATACAGTTGTTTAACCCCTTCTCTAATCAATTTTCGGGATTCGGCTTCCTTGTCGGTACAACTTGTGACGAAAAGTGCTATTATGATGCTTGAAAGTATGTATCGCATTGAATAAGAATTAATTGAAACTGATTTTGGTGTTATTTTCTGAATTGTTTTAATGCAGCCTGGTACTCTCTGGCATACCTAAGGTGCTGATTATAGTTGGTCGAAAAGCGATGATAACCTGACATATCGGGACTGGCAACAAAAAACATATAATCATGTTTTTCACTCTTAAGTACTGCATCCATGCTGGTAACTGACGGGAAGCAGATCGGCCCGGGCGGCAATCCGGCATAAACATACGTGTTGTAAGGATGATCGAGTTGGGTGTGCGCCCACAGAACCCGATTCAAAACATTTCCGGTCTCAAGGTACACAGCATAAACCGTTGTCGGATCAGCCTGCAGTTTCCACCCTCTCTTGAGCCGGTTAAGATAAACGCCTGCAATTCTGGCTTTTTCGTCGTTTTTGTTGGTCTCCTTTTCAACAATGGATGCAACTATACATACCTCATCGGGAGTGAGATCAATCAGTTCGGCCTTGAGTTTCCGCTCGTTGGTCCAGAACTTGTCATATTCTGCTTTCATTCGTTTGAAAAACCCTTCGGCGCTTGTATTCCAGTAAAATTCATAGGTATTGGGAATGAACATAACCGGCGCTGTTTCCTTTGTCAGCCCATACTTCGAAAGGAATGCCGAACTGTTAAAGAGATTGATAATCGAAATCGAATCCGCTTCAATTTGCTTCGAAACCACACCAGCCAGCTGAGCCGGGAAGGTTATACTGTTGAAAGTCACATTCAGCGGTTTTTGTTTTCCAGATCTCAGCAGGTTAATCAATTGGTTATTGCTCATGCCATCTTTGATTTCATACCTTCCGGGACGAACATGTGAGGATAGATTTTTTTGCACCGCCAGCCAGCGAAAAGTCTGTATGTCATCAACATATCCTGACGATTCGATTGTGTTCAACAAATCGCGGTAGGTCGAGCCAGTGCGGACAAACAAATAGCCGGGCTGATTTTCCGGAAGAGTAACATTGTCCTTGAACACAATGTTGTAATACAACAAACCGCCGCCCGCAGCCGACAGAAGTATGATTACTGAAAGTCCGATGATGAATTTATACCGGGTTTTCATCTTGTAAAGCGTTAACTGTTAATCAGTTGGTACATGTTTTCGTCCTGCCATTCATTTTTAATCAACAACCAGCTTTTTTTTGTTCCGACAAAAGAGAAACCTTTTTTGGTGAAAAGAGAAATACTTCTCAGGTTGCCAGGTGTAATGTTGCAGTATATCTGCTTAAGCATCAGTATATTAAAGCAATAGTCAATAATCAGGTCGAGTGCTTCATCTGCTTTCCCCTTCCCTCGTTCATCTTCGGTAAGGTAGATTCCAATGCCGGCTCGGCGATGAATGGGTTCAAATTCAAAAAGATCTATTGTTCCGATGGCCATGTGATCTGACTGGTTAACAACCATAAACCGAACCTGGCGGGTTTGATGAAAATCGAGATGAGCATTCAGAATGTATTCTTCGAGTGTAAATTTCGAAACCGGTGTCAGGGTGTTGCTTACCGGCCAGGTTGAAGGATCGTTTTCCCAGCAATATAGCAAATCAATATCCGACATTTCCGGCGCTCTCAAAAATATGCTTCTCCCTTTCATCATTGATGTAAAGTGTTGTAATTCAGTAAAATGTTAAATTTCTATTTCTCCTCTGAAAACCATAGCCGCCGGACCCTCAAGCCAGACATTTGTGAAACGGTTGTGGCCAGATTCAAAATGAACTTTCAAAACTCCTCCAAGCGCGTGGATTTCAATGGGAGTATTTGTCAAAAGACCTTTGTATGCAGTAGCCAGAGCCATGGCAATTGCTCCTGTGCCACAGGCTAAAGTTTCATTTTCAACACCTCTTTCATAAGTACGGCTGAGAATTCTCCCATCCTTTACTTCAGCAAAATTCACGTTCACGCCGGTTTTTCCCCATTTGTCCATTGTGCGCAAATCTCTTCCTTTTGCAACTACATCCAGATTTCCGATCCCGTTCACAAATACAACAAGATGCGGCGAACCAGTATCGGCAAAAATACCCTCGGGGTGAGTTGTTATTTGGGTTACATCATTCATTTTTAGTTTGATGGTGAATGATTTTCTGTCAGTTGCGATGATCTTTGCTTCATGAATTCCATCTATGGCACTGAAGGTGAGTGATTTGTCAGTCAACCTGAGCTGTTTGGCAAATGCAACAAAGCAACGACCGCCGTTGCCACACATGGTAGCCTCTTTTCCGTCAGAATTGAAATACCGCATTTTTAACAGACCGCCGGCATTGTTTTCCAGTAGAATTAATCCATCAGCGCTTATTCCAAAATGGCGACGGCAAAGGAACTCAACAACTCCAATTTCAGGCGTGAAGGTGTTGGAACGATTGTCAATCATTATGAAATCGTTGCCCGCCCCGTGATATTTGAAAAATTCCAGCACTGATTTAGGATTTGTTGGCAAATCTATATGAAACTTCTGACACGCTTAAATATCATTGAAAATCAATTTACATGAGAAAATTGTCAGTCTCGATTTTCATGAAAATTGGTTCAACCTGGCCTGATTAACAACTTTTAACTGAACTTTTAACGGAAAAAACCTTCAAAAAATGTTTGATAGTTTCCAGATCAATTTTTAAAATGACTGCGACTGAATTTCAGAGTGGAATACGTGACGAGCCTGATTTGAAAAATTTTGATCCTGTTACCAGACTGCATGATTTGCAGTTTGATATTGATCAAGCCAATAGGGAATTTTTTGAAGAATGAGGTTGCCGAAATAAAACACCGCTTGTAAAATTCTGTAATGCCAAGTTGTTCTTTTAAGCTCGAAAATGGTTTAATAATTGATATCAACCCGAAAAATTTAAAAAATCAACGATTATGAAAAAGTTCGCATCCTTGCTGATTGTCGCTATTCTGGGCGGCGTAATTTCGGTTGGAATATACAAAATGTTTGAGAAAGAGCCGGTTTCAGCCGGTGTTTACCCCACTACCAATAGCGGTAACTCTCCGGTGTACAATGCCAACTACCTGCCTGCTTATGCTGTGCCCGAAAATGTGCCGGATTTCGTTGAGGCTGCCGATCTGACAGTTCACGCCGTTGTTCATATTAAGACCGAGGTCAGCCGCAGAAATTCTATCTATGATGAGTTTTTCTTTGAGTTTTTCGGTATGCCAAGGCAACCGAGCCAGCCCTTGGTTGCAACAGGTTCCGGAGTTATCATCACCAGCGATGGCTATATTGTGACCAATAACCATGTTGTGCAGAATGCTTTACGCCTCGAAGTGACACTGAATGATAAAAGATCCTATGAAGCGAAAATCGTTGGAACTGACCCAACCACTGATCTCGCATTAATCAAAATTGAAGCAACCGGGTTGCCCTATCTATCTTACGGAGATTCTGATGCTATAAAAGTGGGTGAATGGGTACTCGCCGTAGGTAATCCATTTAACCTCACTTCGACTGTAACTGCAGGTATTGTCAGCGCTAAGGCCAGGGAAATCAATATTTTAGGGGCGGCTGGCGCTATCGAGTCCTTCATACAAACTGATGCTCCGGTAAATCGTGGTAATAGTGGCGGCGCTTTGGTGAATACCCGGGGTGAACTTGTTGGGATTAACGCAGCTATTGCCTCTAACACAGGTAGTTATGCCGGATATTCATTCGCGATCCCCGTTAACATTGTGAAAAAGGTGGTGAATGATTTTATCACCTTCGGCGAGATCCAGCGTGCTTACATCGGGGTTTCCATCAGGGATATTGACAGCCAGTTTGCCAGGGAGTTAGGTCTGGACGCCCCGCAGGGCGTTTATGTGGTTTCGGTTGTTGAGAACAGCTCTGCAGATGATGCCGATATAAAGGCTGAGGATATCATCCTGGAAATTGATGGCCGGCCAATCAATTCAGTTTCCAGACTCCTTGAATCCATCGGGCAGCGCAATCCAGGCGACCGTGTGCAGGTTAAATTGATGCGCAACAAGAAAGTGATTTCAAAAGATGTCCTGCTCAAGAACAGGGATAATAACACGGAGGTTATTGCCCGCAAGGACAGCAAAGAAATCAGCACACTCGGCGCGACATTTGAAAAAGTGAGCCAGGATGAACTGGATCGTCTGGGAATTGAAAACGGAGTACAGGTGAAAACTGTAAGGAGAGGCGAGTTGATGAACAAAGGGGTTAGAGAGGGGTTTATTATTACGCACATTGACAAGACGCCAGTCAATAGCTCGGATGAAATTTTGGCTCAAATTCAGGGTAAGAGAGGAGGCGTTTTAATCGAAGGGATTTATCCGAACGGAAAACGTTCTTATTATGCACTGGGATTGTAGCTGACTTGACAATTTCATCCCACTTTAGTAATTTTGGACAAATTTTAAAGCCATCCGGATGTGTTAATCCGGATGGTTTGTAACTTTTTAAGAATTAAGAAATTTCGAATACAATATTTGACAAACGCCTTAGTTAATGTCATGCTGCGAAATATAATGTCAAACTAAAAAGAGCTATTTGAAAATTAATTTTACTAACAAAACAAGGAAGGTTTAATGAGACAGTTAAAGATCACAAAGTCGATCACAAACCGTGAAACTGCTTCACTTGACAAGTATCTGCAGGATATTGGGCGAGAGGAGTTGATCACCGCCGAAGAGGAGGTTTTACTTGCGCAACGTATCAAACAGGGCGATCAGACTGCCCTGGAAAAGTTGACCAGAGCAAACCTTCGTTTTGTCGTTTCCGTTGCAAAACAATATCAGAATCAGGGTCTTAGCCTTCCCGATCTTATCAACGAAGGTAACCTTGGATTGATTAAAGCTGCACAACGCTTCGACGAAACCCGCGGCTTCAAATTCATCTCCTACGCCGTTTGGTGGATCCGTCAATCCATCCTGCAGGCCTTGGCCGAACAGTCAAGAATTGTCCGTTTACCGCTTAACCAGGTGGGTTCGCTCAACAGGATCAGAAAAGAGTCATCCAAGTTGGAGCAAAAATTCGAAAGGCCACCTTCAGCGGATGAAATTGCGGAATCACTTGACCTGCCCGAAAACAAAGTGGACAACGTGTTGAAAATCACTACACGTACTGTTTCAATGGATGCACCACTCACTCAGGATGAAGACATGAGCCTCCTCGATGTTTATGTTTCGGACGACAACCCAACCACCGACAAAGAACTGATGAAAGAATCGCTGGCACGTGAGATCCAACGCTCGTTGGCAACGCTGACCAAGAAAGAGCGGGATGTCATCAATCTTTACTATGGAATCGGGATGAACCACGGGCTGACGCTCGATGAAATTGCCATGAAATTTGACCTCACCCGCGAACGCGTTCGCCAGATCAAGGAAAAGGCAATCCGCCGACTGAAACACACGTCCAGAAGCAAACTGCTCAAAGCCTATTTAGGCCAGTAACATCAGAAAAAAACATCAGTCACGACCCGGTTAAATGCCGGGTCTTTTTTTTGCCCTTACACGGCTTTTGTTCTTCAAATTATCTCAATTTTTTTCTTCAAAACTGTAACATCACGCATTTCTGATTGTCTTTATGGAAAATTATATCTGATTGGTTGCAACAGTGAAAGATATTGACTTTAAATTAATTGAATCCTGCAGAAACAACGAGAGATTTGCCCTGGAACGAATTTATGAACTCTACGCAAAAGCCTTGTTCAACACTTGCTGCAGAATTGTTGACAATGAAGCTGACGCCGAAGACTTAATGCAGGAATCGTTCATTGAAGCATTCAGAAAAATTGACACTTACCGGGGTGAAGGTGAATTTGCAGGATGGCTCAAACGCATTGCCGTCAATCATTCGATCAATTTTCTCAGGAAAAGGAAGCGGTTAGTAAGTCTGGATGAAGGATACGTTGAAATTCCCGACAATCAACCGGAGGATGAATCAATCTCCGAAAATATTTTTTGCCGGATTGAAGAGATCAGAGATGCACTGAGCCGTTTAAATCACCAATACAAGATCATCCTTTCGTTGCATCTGCTCGAAGGATACGACCATGAAGAAATCGCCTCCATCCTGGGTACTACTTACGGAAACGTGAGAACAAGGTATTCCAGGGCAAAGCAAAAGCTCCTGGCGATAATTATGGGCGCACGAAACTAAAACCTTAAAATTGAAAAACGATGTCATTTTTAGAAAAGAAAATAAGCGAAAACAAACCTTTCTTCGACGACCGGCCACTCCCGGACGGTCACTTTGGAAGATTTCTGAAAAGGCTTGACGCAGAAGCTGAAACCGACGAAAAAGGAAGATCCTTTTCTATCTTCAACATGCTGAAAATAGCTGCAGTTGTAATCCTTTTGGTTTCCATTGGCTGGTTCACAATGCGCTATTCGATGCGTGAGATCAGCGGAGCTGTGCTCAATGAGGTGGTAAGCATCGAACTTTCAAAAGAATTACTCGACATTTTTGCCTATTACGACGCCAGATCGGAATCTCAGTTGAGCCAGATTCAAAACCTTGCACCAAATGATGAGGAAGCGCAGAAAATCAAAGATATGGCACTGAAGAAGTTGCAGAATATTGATGCCGAAATGGCTGCAATTGAAAAAGAATACATGGCAAACCCCGGAAATAAAAAACTGGAAGCTGCCCTTGTGAATCTAAAACGTAATAAAGCTGAAGTGATGGAAACGATTGTAAATCAATTGAATGCGAATAGCAGGCTTACAAATAACACAAGTGTAACAAACTAAATACCTACTGAAATGAAAACAATTAAAGCATTAACAATTATCATAGCTTTCGCAGCGGTATTGATCATCCCGGAAATCGCCAGGGCTCAGAAAACTGTTGAGAAGGTGCTGGCAAGCAGAGAGATTAAAGTTGCCGATTTTGCGAACCTGGAGATTGAACACAAATTTGGGCAGATAATCTGTAAAAACCACGATATCAATGTGATAAAAATTAAAGTGACTGCCAGGTTGGAAACCAGAGATCCTGCAAAAGCCGAAAAAATATTCAGCAGGATCGAATTGCAGATCAGCGGTGATGACTCAAAAGTTAAGATCAAGTCGGATTTTAGCAACAAGATTTTGGCAAGGGATGAAAATATGTCCATTGATATTGAAATACTTATGCCCGAGAACATCAATTTAACCATTGATCATATGTTTGGAAACGCAGTGATCGGCAGCCTGACCGGGGTTGCATCATTAAGCAGCAGTTATGGCTCTTTAAAAGCAGAAAACCTGCAACATACAAAGAATGACATCAAGGTAAGTTTTGGCAATGGAAGTTTTGGAGCCATCAATGGCGGTAAATTAAAGGTCTCCTACGGTGATCTTGTGATTGAAAATGCTGAAAATATCCAGATTAATTCCGAGTACTCTAATGCTAAAATCACATCCGCAAAGCGTATTATCGCACAGAATGAAGGTGGAAGTTTTAAAGCAGGTAAATTGGAGACCCTCGAATTATCCACAAAATTTGGCGATGCTGAAATTGGTGACCTGAGTCAGTCATTGCTGGTTAGAAATGAGTATGGCTCATTGAAAGTCAATTACATAGGGACAAGGTTTACATCTGTTGAATTGGACAACAGTTTTGGTAGCGCAGCATTGAATTTTGATAAGGATGCTTCCTTTGCTTTTGAAGCGAGGATGAGTTTCTGCGAGCTGAAGTACCCCGAAAAATCTGCCAACATGAGCGAAAAAGTTACGACTGCTTTCGAAAGCAGTTACAAAGGTAAAATTGGTGCAGCAGGTTCGATGGCAAAAGCGGTGATTCAAAGCAGCTATGGAAACGTTGATTTGAAAATTAACAAGTAAATCATTCAACATTAATTAAATACAATTGAAAACTATGAAAACTTTAAGTTTGGTTTTAAAAGTGGGTCTTCTGATTCTGCTGATTTTCGCAACTGGTTATTATGCAGAGGCACAGATGTGGGGAGTTTCAGGAAGTGGTAACGTTATCAGCCAGGAAAGATCAGTCACTGATTTTTCGACCGTAAAGGTGCAAGGCTCAGCGGATGTGATTTTAAAACAAGGCGATAAGATATCGGTGGTAGTGCAAGCTGACGACAACCTGATTGCCAATATAATTACGAAAGTAAAAGGAGATGCTTTAATCATAGAGACCGAGGGAAATATCAGAAATTCAAAGAAATTCGAAGTTTTTGTAACTGTTCCCAGATTAGATGGCATTGAAATCAACGGGTCGGGTGATGTTGACTCAGATGGGAAAATTTCCGGTAACGCGCTCTCAGTTTCGATCAATGGCTCCGGAGATGTCGAGTTGGATCTTGACTACAAATCCCTGAGAGCCAACGTTAACGGCTCAGGCGATATTGACATTTCGGGAATAACCGGCGATCTCGACCTCGGGATAATGGGATCAGGTGACTTTGAGGCATCAGGTTTACGCCTGAATCTTTGTAAGATAAGTGTTTTCGGGTCTGGTGATATTAAACTCAGCGGTTCAGCGGCGACGGTAATTGTTGAATTATCAGCTTCGGGCGACGTTAACCTGTTCAACCTCACCGCCGAAAGTGTTGACGTCAGAAGCAATGGCTCAGGGGATGTTGTGGTAAATGTGAACAACAGTCTGAAAGCCAGTCTTTCGGGCTCTGGAGATCTTACTTACAGCGGAAGCCCCGGGCAGGTTGATGTAATAGCAAATGGCTCTGGATCAGTGTATAAAAGATAATCTACCAACATAGAAATCATGAAAACATCATCAATTGCTTCCATGTTTTTTCTGCTCATACTGCTGGTTGTAGCGGTTTCAGCTTGTGATTCCGTTTTTAGTGTCGAGGGCAATGGAAACATTGTAAAGGTGCAGCGCGACATCAGTTTAGTAGATCAGCTCAAGGTTTCAGGTGGATTTTCGGTCGTCCTTTCACAATCCGATAGTGAATCATTGTGGGTTGAGGCCGATGAAAACCTGATGGATTTTATTGTGACACGTATTAATTCCGGCGTGCTCGACGTTTCCTCAAAAGAGAGTATCAAGGGGTCGCGTGATATTGTAATTTATCTGACGGTGAAGGATTTGAGTGAAATTGACCTTTCCGGTGCAGTGGATATAAAAAGCGAGCAGGAGCTGAATTTTGATGAGATCAGTATCAGCGGCAGCGGAGCTTCAACACTGAATCTAACCCTTGTTACTGAGACAATTACAACAGATCTTTCAGGCGCAAATGATGTGACTCTGAGTGGACGTGCCGAAAATTTTATTGCAAGGCTTTCCGGCGCTTCCGATCTCAATGCATTTTCCTTTCAGGTCAGTAATCTGAATATAAAGGTTACCGGCGCCGGCGATGCAAGGGTGTCGGTTTCGGAAACGCTCAGGGTTTCAATTTCGGGCGCCGGCTCCGTAACCTACCAGGGCAATCCCCAGATTGAGCAGGAGATCAATGGTGCAGGTAGCTTAAAAAAGAGGTAACGCACCAGCTTGTTTCTGTTTCTGATAATACCAAATCCCGGATTTTCCGGGATTTTTTTTGCCCGTTAACGTCTCCAGAAGTCCACGGCAATATAATACGGACTTTTAAAGTCGGGCTGCCGGATCAATTCAAAGTCATTAAAAGTGAAGGGATTTTGGTTGGCTAAAAAGTCAAAACGCAGGTTGGATCGTTTCTGCGGGTCGCCGTAAATCCAGGTTTCGATGCCGCTGCGGCGGTAAACCTGAACCGGTGGTCCAAAAATTATGTAGATCAACCCGCGGTCGGTTTTCCAACCCTCTTTGTAGGAAGAAAAGTAAAGATTGGCAAGTTCAACCCTGCTGAAATAGTCGCTCATCAATTTCAACCCCCGGCTTTCATTTCCTGCGATTTCAATCCAGAACTTTTCAATCTTTGCTTTTGAATCACCGGCGGCAGTGATGGCATCGAATTCAGCATCGGTTGTAAGGTAGCGCATTGGGCTGGGCAATAACCTGTCGTCATTCATCTGAGGATAATCATCATGAAACCTGAAAAGCGTAAAACCATTCATGGCTGAGGTATCGCTGCGGAAATGGAAAAACCCCTCTCTGCCATATTGAAGGTAATCGGTGATCCCATTATCTACTTTAATCACAAATCTCTCTTTCGGAGTTAGTTGATAAACCGGCGCATGAGCCATCGAGAAGGGGGGGCTTGCCTCGGGAAAAACCTGGTCGTAATAATCAACAAACAGGTTTTCGATGTTGGTTTTAGTTGTTATGATCCGAAACCTGGTTTTCCAATTGATCCAATCCTCAAAAATGACCTCGTCATTTTCATCCACTAAAAGGAAATCCTGGGCATTTTCATTCCCTGATTTATTGATTTGCACCGGGTAGTAACTCTCAGCAGCCCGGTTTAAATCGCTAAATTTGAGTTCTACAACCCAATTTCCTAATCCCGGTGTTTTTACGCTGAAGTTATAAACCAGCGACAACTGATTTTGAAAATAGAGCGAGTCGTAAAGCCTGAAAGCCCCGCTGTCGAGAACTATTTTTGATTCATAATTTTTGAAAATTTTATAGCTGAAAGTGTAGTCCGCCCGGTTGAAATTGCTGCCAACTTTAACTTCGTATTTAAGGCTCGAAGGCCGGTATCGGACATAAATACGCGAAAGGCTGTCGGATTCATGGAAAACACGAACTCCCGTTATCAGTGGCTTTTCTTGTTCGCTGTAGAGCGGTGCGAAATTGATAACCGAAAACTGATTTTTAACTGAGCATCCTGTGTAAAGTACTGACAGGTAAATGATTATGATCCAAATTGCTAATTGGGTAGATTTCAAACTCATTCGAATTATTGAATTTTTTGGGTAAAAATAGCAACAAAAAGTTTAGTCAGGTTTTTCAAATCTTCTTTCCGTACGCGTCATTAACCCAAATATGAGTAGCTTTACCAGTTAATTCAAAATAGGGTTTATGAAAACTTTATACATTCTTAAGTGCTTGTTTATCTTTGGAATAGTACTGTTTTTTTCTGTTTCAGCCTTTGCTCAGTATTACGAATTCCGACCTGTGGAAAACTTTGGAGGCAAAACCCAGCTTGCTGATTTTTTGTCCAGGGAAATGATTTATCCCGAAGAAGCTATCCAGGAAAAGATTGAAGGCACAGTGGTAATTCAATGTTTGGTGGATAAGACGGGTAAAGTTTCAGATGTTGCTATCAGCCGGAGTGTCAGTGATGCTTTAGATAAAGAAGCGATACGGCTTTTCAGGTTTTTACTTTGGGAGCCTGCACAATTAAGAGGTAATCCAATAGATAGTCAGACAATGTTGGAGGTTGAATTCAGCCTAAAAAAATACATGCGACACATTAAGAAGCAGGGCAGCCGGCAGGATGCGTGGCCTGAACTCCCTGCTGATACCAGCTTCCACATTTACAAATCAACTCAATTGAAAAACCCGCCAAGACCGGTCTATTCGCAATCAGGAATGAAGTTTGGCGATTTCGTTCAGCAGAACATGGTTTATCCGGCTACTGCTTTGAAACAAAGCATTTCAGGAACTGTTGAGGTGTTTTTTGTTGTGGAGACTTCCGGACGGGTATCCAACATAAAATTGCTGAAAAGCGTCAGCGGGGGCTGCAACGAAGAGGCCATCCGACTGCTCAAACTACTGAAATGGAAACCCGGAATCCATAATGACATGGCTGTTCGAACAGAGATGGTACTTCAGATCAGTTTCAGCCTGACGGATTACCAGCAGATGCGTTATGTGCCGCCAAGCAACAACAACCAGTTTTAGCCTTATGAAGAAAATCGGCCTTTTATCCGATACCCATGGCGCCTGGCCAAAGGAGGCATACGACTTTTTCGGCCATTGCAACGAGATATGGCATGCAGGCGACATTGGCTCAACGCTGCTCGCCGACGAGATCAGCGCTTTTAAACCACTGAGGGCAGTTTACGGAAATATTGACAGCCATGAGATTCGCTACAGATTTCCGGAGATAAACATATTTGAGGTAGAGCAGGTTAAAGTAGTGATGATGCACATCGGAGGCTATCCCGGCCGCTACGAAAAGAAGGCCAGGGAGGCCATATTAGCTGAAAATCCAAAACTTTTCGTCACCGGCCATTCGCATATCCTCAAAGTAATTTTCGATCCAAAACTCCAGGTTTTGCATCTCAATCCCGGCGCCGCCGGTAATTCAGGATTACACCAGGTGATAACCATGCTTCGCTTTGAAATCAATGGCGACAAAATCGGAAATCTTGAAATTTTTGAGAAGGAGAGGCCGGGAGGAAAGAGGGTGATGTAAGAGAGTCCAATACCCGAAGAATTTGCCTCTAGGGCTCCAACTGCTATTTCACCTTACCAACCACCCCCTTGAAAAGCTTTATCAATTCTACCTCAGCCACAGCCGCAGTTTCGAGAATGTCGTTGATGTCAATCGGAGCGAGATTATCGGGATCGCACTCATCGGTTATCACCGACACAGCCGCCACCGGCAAGCCGATATGATTTGCAACAATCACCTCGGGAATAGTGGACATCCCCACAACATCAGCACCAATGAAACGCAGGTAACGGTATTCGGCGCGGGTTTCGAGCGACGGGCCGCAGACCGCAGTATAAATTCCCTGCTGCAACCGGATCTTCTCTTTAGCAGCAACCTCAACAAACAACCGGTTTAGCTCCTTTGAGTAGGCATGGCTCATGTCAACAAAACGAGGCCCGTCTTCGTCGTCATTTCTCCCTATCAGCGGATTATCCCAAAACTGGTTGATGTGATCGGTAAGTAACATCAGATCACCCTTTTGGAAATCAGGATTTAAGGCGCCACCGGCATTGGAAACCAGCAGACATTTTACCCCAAGAGCTTTCATTACCGGAACAGCAAAAGAGAGTTGCTTCATGTCGTAGCCTTCGTAATAATGAAACCTGCCCTGCATTACAATCACCTTTTTGCCGCATAGATTTCCGTAAATCAACCGGCCATGATGAAACTCTACCGTTGACACCGGAAAATGAGGAATGTCGGCATAATCAATCGTCTGGTCTATTTTGATTTGCTGAACAAGTTTTCCCAGACCGGTGCCAAGAATGATGGCAACTTCGGCATTTTCGATGCCGTTATTTTTCAGATAAGCGAGGGCTTCAGTAACTTTACTATCCATTGTTTCAGGATTAATTGGTTGGATAATCAGGCTGCAAAGTAAACGAATAGGAGAAAATGGGAAAAACTCTTTCAAAGCAAACTAAAAAAGATACTTTTGCCGGACATTGAACGACTGAAATGATGAATACTTCGACCTCTTTAAAAGCCTTGACCAGCCAGGTAAGGCGCGACATTCTGAGAATGGTTCACGGAGCGCAGTCAGGACATCCGGGAGGTTCGCTGGGCTGCACCGAACTGATGGTAGCGCTCTATTTCGACATCCTTAACCACGATCCGGATGAATTCTCCATGAGCGGCAGCGGGCAGGATGTTTTTCTGCTTTCCAACGGTCACCTGTCAGCTGTTTGGTACAGCGTGCTGGCGCGGAGTGGCTACTTCGATGTGGCTGAATTGGCAACATTTCGCAAGCTAAATACACGCCTGCAGGGTCATCCGGCAACTCACGAGGGCTTACCGGGTGTCAGGTTTGCTTCCGGCTCACTCGGCCAGGGGCTTTCATGTGCTGTTGGTATGGCGTTGGCCAAGCAATTAAACGATGATGAGAACCTGGTGTATGTGCTGATGGGCGACGGCGAAATTCAGGAAGGGCAGGTGTGGGAAGCTGCCATGTTTGCCGGAAGCAAAAACGTGGATAATCTTATTGCTATCATTGACTTCAACCGCAAGCAAATTGATGGCCCAACCGATGAGGTGCTCCCCCCCGGCGATCTGAAAGCCAAATGGGAAGCTTTCGGATGGATAGTGCTCGAAATGAATGGAAACGACCTTGACGAGGTGATTGATACACTAAGGCTGGCAGCAACCCAAACCGGAAAAGATCAGCCGGTTATGATCCTGATGCATACCGAAATGGGCTACGGCGTGGATTTCATGATGGGAACCCACAAGTGGCACGGCGTGGCGCCCAATGATGAACAGTTGAAACTGGCGCTCTCACAGTTGGAAGAAAATATTGGCGACTATTAAAATCAAGTGATGGAAACATTAACTCATATCAGCCTGGAAAACCAGGGAAGCAAAGATACCCGCTCGGGTTTTGGCGATGCGCTTTATGAACTGGGTAAAAGCAGACCGGAGATTGTCGCTCTTTGCGCCGACCTGACCGGTTCGCTCAAAATGGACAAGTTTGCCGGTGAATTTCCTGATCGCTTTTTTCAGGTCGGCGTGGCAGAGGCCAATATGATGGGAATTGCCGCCGGCCTGGCAACCGCCGGAAAAATCCCGTTTACCGGAACCTTTGCTAACTTCTCCACCGGCAGGGTTTTCGACCAGATCAGGCAATCAATAGCCTATTCAGAAAAAAACGTGAAGATATGCGCGTCTCATGCCGGCGTTACTTTGGGCGAAGATGGCGCAACCCATCAGATCATGGAGGATTTAGCCCTGATGAAATCTCTGCCGGGAATGATCGTAATCAATCCTTGCGATTATAATCAGACTTATGCGGCCACTCTTGCCATTGCTGATTATGACGGGCCGGTCTATCTCAGGTTCGGGCGCCCGAAAGTGCCGAATTTCACGCCAAAAGATCATCAATTTGTTATTGGTCAGGCACTTTTGTTGAAAGAAGGAAGCGATGTTTCCATTTTCGCTACTGGTCATCTGGTGTGGAAAGCGCTCGAAGCCGCCAGAATACTTGCTCAGCAGGGCATTGACGCCGAAGTGATTAACATCACCAGCATCAAACCCCTCGACAGGGATGCAGTGATCGAATCGGTGCTAAAAACAAGGTGTGCTGTAACGGCTGAGGAGCACCAGATTCTTGGCGGAATGGGTGAGACGATTGCAGGGTTTTTAGCCAGAAATTTTCCAACACCAATAGAAATGGTTGGGATGAACGATGTTTTTGGCGAAAGCGGAACGCCCGAAGAGCTGCTCGAAAAATTTGGTATGGGAACCAAAGATATCGTTGAAGCCGCTATGCTGGTCACAGCGAGGAAGCAGTATTAGGCAACCAGGTTTTACACATCGCTCCCTGATTTATTTGATGGTCGGTTTCATTTTCAATGACAAATGGGGAAATGGGTGAATGGGGTATTTTAATCGCTATAATTTATTTGTAAATCAGACTGCTATCTTCTACTCACACTCCCCAAAAGTAAAACTGCTCCCTTCATTAACCAGAATAAAATAAGATTTTCCAGGCAACAGTTCAGCCAGGGTTTGGATAGATTTTTCCGGCCAGAAGACCTTAACGCCGGCTACCTCTTTGATTTGTAGCAGATTATTGCCGAGCGTGCTGCTTACTGCGCCTACCGGGACATTGCAATCCGACAGAACCGGCATCAGATTCCAGCCGGCATTTAGCTGAATGGTGCGGCTTTGAGGGGAATAACCGGCAACGCTCAGCGCCATTTCATCCTCAACTTTGATGTAGTAAGCGCCACCATCCTGCCACTCGGTGATTTGATTGATATTCTGTTCCGGGTAATAAACCAGGTTCCCATCAGTCATGTAGATTACCTTAATAAGCTCCTGTTTAAAAATATCTTCCAGCAAAGGCCAACGTGCATCAATGGGCAGCGAAACTCCCGACCAGCCTGTGGTTAAATCAAGCAACTGCGTCAGAATTTCAATCCCGCTTAACGAGGTAATGGCCGAAATTCCACCCGGTGCGAAAAGCCCGTTGTTTTGCGGCCAGATGGTTGAATAGGATGCCGTTGCGTCGTATTCTCTGCCATCGGGAGGGTTGAGGATTTTCCAGACGATTGTTTCTCCCGCTGCGAATCCATCTTTTTCGGGTGTTAGAAAATCATCGCCATAAGCCACAAGTGCTATATTCTGATTTCCATACCACTGGACATTTCCGGCGCATTTCTCTATGCTCCCGTCTCTGTAAAATACTCCGAAAAAAGCGCCGGGCAGGGCAGGCTGAGACTCCAGAGTGATTATCGCATCGGTTGGAATGGTGAGAATGTGCGAGATCATTGTCGGCGAAAAGTTCCACGACTGCGGAGGCTGATAATTGGTAATACTGCGATGAAATCCGAGGCTGTCGAAGATGTCGTTGGAGAGGGTGTCCCATTGCAGGGTTACATCGAAATAGGGCGGGTTTGCTTTAACTCCGGTGGTGACGCCAAATTTTCTGACCATCGTGTGGTTGGTAGTCCAGGCAACTGCCCCGCATTGAGTTGTAAAAGCCCCTGCCGGACACAACGAATCATCAGTCCAACCGAGACCGGGGTTTTGGCCAATTTTTCCGATCAGATCCACCAGTTGACCGGATTTCTTTCTTAAGGCCATCGCATCATTTCCGTTGAAATACATGGTCTGGTTAATTGTTGCCTCAGGGCAAAGGAATGTATCTGCCACTGCCATCAGATCAGGGTGAACCGGAACGTTGGCGCCGGTTCCGTTGGGATCCCGTTTATCAATCGCCACCACGTAGGTCGCGCCGGGAGCGAGCAGTCCTGCAAGGCTAATCGTGTCGGCGTTTGTTGAGCCGTTAACATAGCGTTCCAGCCTGTATTCCTTGAGATCAACAGGGTAGGAGGCAGGATTGAAAATTTCCAGCGCCTTGTTGTTGCCGCTGCCCTCCACATATTCCGAGAAGAAAAGATCAGGGACAAACTGCGGTTGTAGAGTTCTGGCTACCACGCTAACCATCACCGGCAAGTGGTCGGAGAGGTTGTGTAGCGCTTCGATGATGGGCGCAGGAAGGCTGCTGTTTGGTGGGTTTATCAATGAGCCCTGAAACCGCAGACCATCCTGACCTGCTGTGATGTAACTGCCTGGTAGGAATTTCACCAGCGAATTAGCTGCAGTCGCAGATGGATTGGTCAGTATAAAGTCGAAACGGTCATCCATGCCGCCTCCGACAACGCAAGCAGATTCGGTGTGCGTGGATTGTGTATGGACTGAAGCGAAGGATGCATTCCCGCTCCAGTTGCCGGCCATATTGAGCGGGTCGCTGAAACGAAAATCTCCACTTCCACCGGTAAGGGTTGTCCACGCAGGCTCTGCACTGGTGTAAAGATTCAGGTCGCCGGCAAAAAGGAAGGGAGCGGTGATATTTTTATCCTGCAGATAATTGATGACAGCCTGCGTCGCCGCAGCCCTCTGCTGCTGGTCGGTGGTTGTGTTTCCGGCTTTTAAATGAGCCACTCCGCAATAAAAGTAAGTAGTGTCGCCACCTTGCGAGAGGTAAGGGCTTTTGTGGAAAAATTTGTACACATTGATGTCGCGGGGGTTCGAAAATATGACCTCCTGCTTTGCTAACCCGACTTTCAACGTGTTGTAGTAGAGCATGTTGATGATCGTGGAGCCGGCAAAGTTGGTAGGTTGGGTTTTCTGGTAATAATTTCTGCCTGAACTATTAAGGGCATTATTGAGTATCATGTTGTGATAGAGCGCATTTGGACTGATCTCGTTAACGGTGAAAAGATCGGGCAAAAAATGGTCAATGATGGTTTTGAGCCAGATGGTCTTACTTTCGGGGTTATTGTTCGTGAAATTGCATGATTCAGTGGTTGTACCAAAATTCAGCAGGTTGTAATGCATCATTTTTATTGTATCCTGCCCTGAAATCGAAGCTGAGCAAAGGATCAACAGAGATAGAAGTAAATTTTTCATCGTCAGGCTATTTGTTTTGGCGAAATTAAAATAATTCGGGGAATGAATTTCCATCGAAAAAATCATATCCGCCCTGACCCTAAAGCGGAAATTCAGGTATTTTTGCCGGCAAAATTCAGTTTATGCCCTTAATCAAATCCATATCCGGAATCCGTGGAACAATTGGCGGAAATCCTGGTGAAAACCTTACCCCGGTTGATGTAGTCAAATATTCAGCAGCCTATGCCACATTTCTGAAAAGCAGAGTTGCAAAGTCAAAGCTGAAGGTTGTGATTGGCCGGGATGCCCGTGTGTCGGGCACTTTGGTCAATAGTCTGGTTAACGGCACTCTCAACGCCATGGGAATTGACGTAGTTGACACCGGCCTTTCCACTACACCAACAGTTGAAATTGCAGTTACCGAAACCTCCGCTGATGGCGGGATCATTATCACCGCCAGCCACAACCCCGGCCAGTGGAATGCACTGAAACTGCTCAACAATAAGGGTGAATTCCTTTCGGATGATGATGGCAAGGAAATCCTTACCATTGCCGATGCCGAGAGATTCAGGTTTGCAGCCAACACCGAGCTGGGTAAAACCACTTTGATGGACGGACTCATTGACCTGCACATCAATAAAATCCTGCAACTTCCGCTGGTGGATGCCGAAGCCATTAAAAACGCCGGTTTTGTGGTGGCTGTTGATGCCGTAAACTCCACAGGTGGCATTGCAATCCCGAAACTTCTGGAAGCCCTCGGAGTGAAAAAAATCGAGAAACTTTACTGCGACCCGACGGGTATTTTTCCGCACAACCCTGAGCCTTTGCCCGAAAACCTGTTTGAG
>Ga0209835_1000532_pt1 | contig 24829 bp, 24 predicted proteins | sample LakKivwa52mmetaG_FD_184138 | JGI IMG/M metagenome (GOLD analysis project Ga0209835, IMG submission 184138) | Anoxic lake water microbial communities from Lake Kivu, Rwanda to study Microbial Dark Matter (Phase II) - Lake Kivu water 52m metaG... | ecosystem: Environmental > Aquatic > Freshwater >... | reverse complement strand
ATCATTTTCTGGCACTACAAATGACATTCCGGACTACCTGCAATCGTAACATATTGCAATTACAGATAATCATATTTTTGAGCCTACCCGATTTCGGCAATTTTTAGGGGCAAATCATGAATTTGGGTTAAGTATTTTCAGACGGGAAAATTAAATATGGAGGGAATGATGATGGAATCGACTACTGAGGAAAATCGTCGAAAATACCCCCGCCTTAACGCCCCGATTCTCTATCGCGCGGCGCCATTCATTTCGCGCCGTAACCCTGTGATGAACATTAGCCTCGTCGGCATCCGCGTATACAGCGATGAAGAACTCAACATCGGAAAACGGTTGGAGTTGGAACTCTTCTTGCCGGATAATACGTCGATGGTATGCACGGCAAGGGCGGTGTGGCAAAAGCCGCTTCCGGAGGGCGCAGTTGCCAAATATGAAATTGGGTTTGAGTTTTTAGAGATTTCACCAGATGACTTTCAGCGCCTGGCGAAAGTGCTTGATTTTCAAGCGCCAGTCGAATGAGTGTCAATGACGACGTCCCACCTTGCATTCTCGAATCGCAGGGAGATGTAATGCCTTTATGACCGCAATAATAGAGGTGGCCGCCGCTGGTTTTAAATCACCGGGCTTCACCGCCTCCAATTTCCGGAAAAGATTGTCGACGGCGCCCTTCGAGGAGAGCCTTTCCCGGTAGTCCTATCCCATATTCAGGTGCTTCCATTTCCCCGAACGGAACCGCACCGCCATGAGGAAGCTCTGACAGACCATGGAGAACACCATAGCCCACCAGACCCCCGTCGCACCGAAACCCAGGGGAAGGGCAAGGCAGTATGCGATGGGAAGGCGGATCAGCCATATGGAGACGATGATCACCCACATGGTCCCCCGTGTGTCCCCGGCCCCGTGGAGCCCGCCGCTAAGGGCCAGGCTAAGGGCGATGAAGGGCTGGGCGATCATGTTGATCTGTAGATAGCGGGTGGTCTCCGCAAGGACTGCCGGGTCTTTGGCCACGAGGGCGGCAAAGGACTCCGCCCGGAGGAAGACCGCCAAGGCCAGGGCGCTGAGGGTAACGACGCTCGCTGCGGCGATCCACCATACCGCCCGCTCCGCCCGTTCAGGATTTCCCGCCCCCAGGTTCTGGCCGATGAGGACCGACGCGGACATGTTGAGGGCGAAGGCCGGAAGAAAGATGAGGGCCTCGATCCTCAGACCGTTGGAGATCGACGCCATGGCGGTGATGCTCTCCTCTCCCAGTCGGCCGAGGACGTTGTACAGGATGATCGTTCCTGTGTTCCAGGCGATCTGGAGCATCGCCGCCGGCCAGCCGATATCGACGATCTTTTTCATCGTCTCAAAGGAGAGAGCCCAGTATCCTTTATAGATAGACCGCCACCGGCTCCGTGAAAAGAGAACGAGATTGATCCCCATGCCGAGGGTGACCGAGACCGCCGTGGCGACGCCGATCCCGGCGTACCCCAACCGGGGAAATGTGAACCAGCCGAAGACCAGGACGAAAGCCGCGAGGATATTGACGGCGCTCACGATGAACATGGTAAAGAGGGGATACAGCACGTCCCCGCTCGCGCGGAACAGGGAACTGGAGATGATGAGGAGATAATTTGCCCCCAGGGCGATCGAGAATATCTTAAGCAGTGTTTCGGCGATCTCGCGGATCTTCTCCGGGAACCCCGCCGAGGCGACGATCTCACGGGAGAGGAAAAAACCGACAAGGGTCAGAACAGCGGCGACCAGACATCCGAAAATCAGGGATTGCCTGGCCACCTCCATAGCCCGCGTGAGGTCACCGGCCCCGATGGCCCGCGAGACCAGGGCCACCGTCCCGATGCTGATCGCATTGGCGATGATGATGACGAAGAAATAGAGAAGGCTGACAAAGCCGACCGCCGCCTGAACCTCGGGGCTGATGAAACCTGCAACGTAGACGTCGACGAAGCCCACGAAGAAATTGAATATCATGATGAGAAGCATCGGCCACGAAAGCTGCCAGATGTTGAGCCACAGGCTTCCGGTGGTTAAGTCGGGGGTGGTGTCTTCTGCCGTAGAGGCCTCCTCAATGGAAATTGGAATACGATATGGCCGAAGTCCGGGGTCTTGTCAAGACAGGATTCCCAAAGCCATTGATATTCCCCTCAACCGGGAGCGCAACCCACAAGCCCCCCCTGTGGGCGGTGCTTCACATCCTTCATGATAACAGTTGGAAAAGAATGAAAAGCGGGTTATGATGTCCTATCTTAACTCGGGAGGACACCATGGCAGACTCGGAAGGAAAAGAGAAGAAAGTCAGATTCAATCAGCAAAATCTTCATCGGGAAGAGGTATTCAGCGATCTCACGGTTGGTTCCATCCGCCGGCTGACGCCGGTCAAACCGAACGGAGAGCCGGATAAAAACCGCGCGGTTTTTTTTGTGGGGCAGTCGCAAGTCTATACGCAGCAAGGCCCCATGCCCATCCAGTTCCCTATCGATGCCAAGAATCTTCAACTGGCGATGGAAAAATTCTCGGAGGCCATGGAGGAGTTCGTGGCGCACCTGGTCGAACAGGCCAAAGAAATGCAGCGGCAGGAACAGTCCCGACTGATCGTTCCGGGCGGTGCAGCTTCGGGGGGAAGCAATATCATTCTGTAGAAATTCATGGAAACCTCGGAGTAAAAATGAACAATCCCCTCATGCAGCAATACAGATTCTTCCTCAAGGATACGATTCGGAAGCGGATCGATTTCTCAAAGACGGATCAAAACCGGGGGTGCGATCCGCCGCCGATCGAAAAGCCCGTCCCCGACAAGGCCGTCAAAATAGACCTTTCGAAGGTTCATGCCGGGAAAGGGATTTCGAATATCAGCCTTGCGGAGGCGATCAGAAACCGAAGGAGTCACAGGACCTTTTTAAACCGGCGCCTCACGCTGGATGAGCTCGCTTTCCTTCTTTGGGTAACCCAGGGCATTCGCGGTCGAATCGATCGTGGGCATGCCTATCGAACCGTTCCTTCCGCCGGCTGTCGCCATGCGCTGGAAACCTATCTCTGCGTCTTGAACGTCGAGAGCCTGGAAACGGGAGTGTACCGTTATCTGCCATTGGAGCATCAACTCCTTTTCGAATTCACGGAAGATCGCCTCCATGAAAAGATCGTAGAAGCCGTTTTCAATCAACCCTATCCGGGAATAGCAGCGGTGACCTTTATCTGGACCGCGGTGCCCTACCGCATGGAATGGCGCTATGATCTGGCGGCGCATAAAGTGATCGCCATCGACGCCGGACATGTCTGCCAGAATCTCTACCTGGCCTGCGAGGCGATCGGCGCCGGGACCTGCGCCATCGCCGCTTATGACCAGGAAGCGATGGACCGGTTGCTGAGAATCGACGGCATCGATGAATTTGCCATTTACATGGCGCCGGTCGGAAAAGTGAAGAATGAATTCGATGACATGAAAAATTAAATGTTAGGAGGTTGAACCCATGAAAACGGTTCCCAAGCTTACTCTTGATGATGCACGCGTCATGATGGCCGCGGCGGAGGAGAAGTCGCGTGAAATCGGCGTCGATATGGATATCGCCATCACCGACGACAGCGGCAGCCTGCTGATGTTTCATCGCATGGACAATGCGCGCATCACCAGTATCGATATCGCGATCAGCAAGGCTTTTACAGCCGCGGCCGCACGAAAGTCGACGCGTGCCTACGGGGAGACGAGCATGCCGGGCGGTCCTTCGTACGGCATCCACATCAGCAACCAGGGGCGCTTTATGATCGTAGCCGGCGGCCTTCCGGTCTTCTACAACGACCAGATTGTCGGCGGCATCGGTTGCAGCTCGGGTCATGCCGATCAGGATGAGGTAGTTGCCAGGGCGGGCGTGGATGCCCTGCTGGGATACTTGGAAAGGAGGAACATCATATGAAGGTCGTTGCGTTTAACGGGAGCCCGAGAAGGGACGGCAATACCACTGTTCTTATCAGGCATGTCTTTGGCGAACTCGAAAAACAGGGGATCGACACCGAATTGGTGCAGCTCTCGGAAAAGGAAATCCACGGCTGCATCGCCTGTGAAAAATGCGGCGAGACCAAGGACCGGCGTTGTGCCGTCAAGAATGACGCCGCCAACGAATATATCGAGAAGATGCTCGGCGCGGACGGGATCATCCTCGGCTCGCCCTCCTATTTTCAGGATGTGACCTCCGAGATGAAGGCCCTGATCGATCGATGCGGTTACGTCTCCAGGTCCAACGGAAGGATGTTTAAAAAGAAGGTCGGTGCATCGGTGGTTACTATGCGTCGATCGGGCGCGATCCACACGCTGGACACCATGGACCACTTCTTTCTGAGCGGCGAAATCATCATTGTCGGGCGGGCGATCGGCGTCGGCAGGGCAAAAGGTGAGGTGGAAAAGGACGCCGAGGGTATCGAACTTGTAAAATCGCTCGGGCAAAGGATGGCATGGTTGCTTGGAAAATTACACGGGTAATCGAATTGCATATCATCCCTTTCTTATGCATTCCTTTCCTTTTGACCTGCCTGTTGCTGCCTCTCTCGCGAGTTGAAGCGGACAGTGCAGGTTCGGTCATCGGTTTCGATGTCCGGCCGGACCGTCCGCTTATGCAGGACATCCCGGAGATCTCGCTCAATGAATCGGACCTGGCGCTTCTCTCCTCGGGAAAACCTGTAATTCGCCTGCTTGACACACCCGGCGGCCTCAAGGCGGGCTACATGCGGATCTTTCTCCCCTTCGATCCGCCGACGATCTGGCATATCGTTACCGACATCCACCATTTTAGCATGGTCTCGCCGCAGTACCCCAAGAACGGTTCGTTAATGGACAAAAGGCAGACATTCATGCCCTATGTCTTCGATTCCTCTGCCTGCGAGAATGGTAGGTATCTGTACCAGCTTCTCGTCATGCCTCTGATTGCGCCTCGTCACTATACACTGAAACGGTCCACAAATCGCACTGCCTTCCCTTGGGAAAGCAAATGGTCGCAGGAACCGCAGATGCGCTGCCAGGATAAACTCAACCCAGAGATGGAAAAGTATCGAACGGAAGCCATCGTCACCGTGAAAAACGAAGGAAGCTGGCGCCTATCACCGCTGTCCAAGCAGTTCATTAAAAGCAAAGAAGATCTTCTTAAAACAGACTGTATCTACTATGTGGACAGCAACCCGGGAGGCAACCTGTCCTCTTTTATGGGGATCGTCAACAAAGTCACCGAGATTGTCCTGCCGGCCTTGGCGGAAAATCTGATCTTTCATGCAAAACAGTGGGACGATCATATGCGGAAACATCATACATCCCGTCAGTATGATGAATGGAAGACCCAGGTCAGTGCCTATATGTCGGAAAGAGGGTACGCGCCATGACACCCAATGACCTCAAAGAGACCTCATCGTCGGTCTTTATTAACCGGACCGCCATCTCCTATAAAAAAAGCGGCGCCGGACCCTCTCTCGTCTTTTTCCACGGCTGGATAGGCAATGAAGACACCTTCGGTCCCTGTCACGCCGCGAAGGCGGGCGGAACTTCGAACCGATAAGCGCGTTCAGGGAAACCGCCCAAACCTACTTTCGGAATCTGACGGTCGTGTCGATGCCGGAAAGCCTGCACGTTCCCATCGCGGAGCAGCCCGGGCTTTTTAGCGCCCGGATCCTTTCACATCTCGGACACTTCGTTGCTGAAGGCGGGCAATGCGCTCCGTCAGCAGAATCTCCTTGACATAACCGGCGGCTCTTTGTAGAGATTTTTACATGATTTCAAAGGAGTCTCCCAATGCATTCGCAACGGGAAGAAACGAGGATCATGCGGCGGTGGCTTTTACAACGGGGATTCTGAGAATCCTGAGCAGGGACGAATTGGAAGGAGTCGTCGCTCACGAGCTATCCCATATAAAAAACAGAGACATTCTGATCAGCACCATGACCGCAACGATCGCCACTGCCGTCGTTCTGCTGTCCCGGTGGGCGATGTTTTTCGGCTCCGGCGAGGAGGGCAACGCAAGCGGCACCATTGCGGTTGCGATTATCGCTCCCATAGCGGCAACCGTTATTCAGATGGCCATCTCCCGATCCAGGGAATACGATGCCGATGCCGGCGGCGCCAGGGTATCCGGAAAGCCCGAAGCCCTGGCAAGCGCCCTTGCAAAGCTGTCAAAAGCGGCAACGATAAGACCTATGGATGCAAACCCCTCTGCGGCGCATATGTTTATTGTCAATCCCCTGTCCGGCGGGACGATCATGAATTTGTTCAGCACCCACCCGCCGCTTTAAAAGAGAATTGAAAGATTGATGAAAATGAGAACGGAATCGATAAAGGAGGTTAAAAATGAATATCGTTGATCGCATCAAAAAGATATTGCTCCAGCCGAAAATCGAGTGGGGGGTTATTGCCGCAGAAACCACAACGACTTCAGAGTTGTATCGAAGCTATATCATGCCGCTGGCCGCGATCGGACCGGTCGCCTCCATCATCGGGATGTCGATTATAGGCATCAGTATGCCGTTTTCGGGAACTTTCAGGATTCCCATCACAAGCGCCATCGGTTCGGCTGCCGTGCAATATGTATTCGGACTCATCGGCGTGTACGTCCTGGCCCTGATTATCGACTTCCTCGCTCCGAAATTTACCGGAGAGAAGAACCTCAACCAGGCGCTCAAGCTGGCCGCATATTCCTACACCGCCGGATGGTTATCCGGGATTTTTATCGCCATCCCCGCCCTGAGCGTTCTGATGATCACAGGCCTGTACAGCCTGTATCTGCTCTACACGGGAATTCCCGTTCTCATGAAAGCCCCCAAAGAGAAATCGTTAGGATACACGGTTGCGGTGGTCATCGCGGCCATCGTTATTTTCATGATCATCGGCTGGGTATCGGGCGCCTTTATTTCCTACCCGACTCCGCACATGTCTCTGCCCAGGTGAGTTGAGAGATACGATACAAGAAACAAAGTAACATGCAGACATACCGAATCGCTGCCATCCCCGCCGACGGGATCGGCCAGGAGGTCATCCCCGCGGGGATCGAGGTCCTGGGCACGCTGGAGAAGATCACGGGGAGCTTCCGGATGACCTTTGAAACCTTTCCCTGGGGGAGTGACTATTATCACGCCCACGGGCGGATGATGCCGGAGGATGGCCTGGAAATTCTGAAGACCTTTGACGCCATCTATTTCGGCGCCGTCGGTCATCCCTCCGTCCCCGATCACATCTCCCTTTGGGGACTGCGGCTGCCCATCTGCCAGGGATTCGATCAGTATGCGAACGTCCGGCCCTCCCGCATCCTGCCAGGTGTCCGGGGCCCCCTGCGCGACCGGGGTCCCAGTGACCTCGACTGGGTCATCGTCCGCGAGAACACGGAGGGCGAATATGCCGGCGTCGGAGGGAGGGCGCATCAGGGTCATGCGGAAGAGGTGGGGATGGAGGTCGCCGTCTTCACCCGCAAAGGGGTCGCCCGGATCATGCGGTTCGCCTTCGAACTGGCCCGGAAACGCCCGAGGCGCCACCTCACCCTTGTGACCAAGTCCAACGCCCAGCGCCACGGCATGGTCCTTTGGGATGCCGTCTTTCAGGAAACGGCAGCCGGATATCCCGGGGTCACGACGGACCGGATGCTGGTCGATGCCGCGACGACACGGATGGTCCTCCGCCCCGAGACGCTCGATGTCCTGGTGGCGACGAACCTCCACGCCGATATTCTCTCCGATCTGGCGGCCGCCCTGTCGGGAAGCCTCGGGATGGGTGCCACGGCCAACCTGAACCCGGAGCGGCAATACCCCTCGATGTTCGAACCGATCCACGGTTCTGCTTTCGATATCATGGGCAAGGGCGTTGCCAATCCGATCGGCACCTTCTGGTCGGCGGTCCTGATGCTAGAGCACCTGGGCGAGACCGAGGCGGCGAATCGCCTCATGTCGGCCATCGAGACGGTGACTTCCCAGAGGCGCTGGCTGCCGGCGGACCTTGGAGGGAAGGCGACGACCTGTGAGGTGACGGACGCGGTCTGTGCCGCTCTGAAGGAAAAGAACGAGGTCGCACAGTGAAGATTTATCGATACGATCTCATCGTCACCCAGCAGGCCATCGATGGGAATGGTCATGTGAACAATGTGGAGTATTTGCGATGGATGCAGGACGCTGCCCTGTTGCACGCGGATAGTTTGGGATGTACCCGTGCCACAATGGCTGCCGGCGGGAGATGGGTTATACGTTCACACACGATAGAGTATCTCCGACCGGCCTTTGTCGGTGAGCATATCAGTGTTCTGACGTGGGTATCTAACGTGAGAAGGGTGCAATCACTGCGGAAATACAAGATGATTCGTTCTGAAGACCATGCCGTTCTTGCCGAAGCCGAAACGGATTGGATTTTTACGGATGCCAAGAAGGGTCGACTGCGCTCCATACCCAAGGAAGTTTCAGCCCTTTTCGAATTGGTGCCGGAGGACAAAGAACCGGAATAAAAGTAGCTGGAATTCATCGGGTCGATGCATACATTCAAGCTCATGGATGAGATCGAGACCCGGCAGCAAATGCCACCGCTTCAGCTTCGTCTACTTATCAATACCCCTGATACTGCCGAGAGGTCATCAAGTTTTATTGAAGTCAACGACCGAGACCGATGCTTTTTTACAGCGGCTTTGTCCCGTAATGCGCAGGTGCGATAGCGGAAAACAGGCGACGTGTCCGGAAACTCTAACACCCACCACTGTATAGCCGGATTCATCCATCCATACTGAGAATTATGGGTTGAAAGAGAGTAGCGTGCAGATCAGCGGCGACTAAAAGCCGACTACTCGATTTAGGGATCGGTGCTTATACTTCAGTCCGCATTTGTTTTTTTGCCGATTTGATGAATCGGCCGAAGGCTTTGTCCTTCTTTCGTTTATCCAGGTATGACATCTCGTGGAATTCCGACTCCTTCTTAAGCTTGATATAGCTGGAATAGCGATCTTTACTTAGTTCACCTCGTTCGACCGCGGCGCAGACGGCACAGTCTGACTCGTGTTCATGGCTGCAATTCGCATAGCGACAATTGGCGGAAAGTACGGAAATTTCTTCGAAGCCCCTGTCGACTCCATTGCTGGCGCCAACAATACCGAGCTCCCGCATACCAGGCGTATCAATCAACATCGCGCCCTGGCTAAGAATGACGAGCTGCCGCCGGGAAGTCGTATGAGTGCCCTCTCCCGTAACGCTGACGGCCCTCGTTTGAAAGGTTTCCTGGCCTATGAGCCGGTTGATGAGCGTCGTCTTTCCTACACCCGATGAACCAATCAGACAATACGTCTTTCCCGGTGAGAACGTCTGTTGAAATGCATAAAACCCGCTACCGGTGATGTTGCTCAGGGCGATCACTTTTGCTTTGGTGGCAGAGCTGATGATCGCAAGCTTTTGTTCCAATTCGTCACGGGAGATCAAATCCGTTTTCGTGAGAATGACAAATGGCTGGACATGTCCATCCGTGGCCATCACCAGGTACCGATCCAAGCGATGGGGGTTAAAATCAAAGTGGCATGATTGAACAATGAAGGCGGTGTCTATGTTGGCTGCTATCATCTGGTGGTCGACGTTTTCACCCGCGGTCTTGCGGCGCAAGAACGTCATGCGCGGAAACACCCGGTGGATGATAGCGGCCGTGTCATTGTTGTAATACTGTGCTGTGACCCAATCTCCGACACATGGCAGATCGACGGAGCTTTCAATTTGATAAGAAAGCTTCCCCGTTAGCTCAGCCGGAACTTGGTTCGATTCGTTTATGATAAGATATGAGCCGCGATCAACTGCGGATATGCGCGCAAAGCCGCAGCCCTCCTGACTGAACTCAGTGGAATGATCCTCAAACCATTGGTCGAATCCTAGGTCTCTTAATTTCATATAGTCGTCGTATCACCGAACTACTGTTTATATGGTTTCCGTATAAGATGTCTGAAAAAAATGGCCAGAAACTCATTGAACCAAGCAAATCCGACCGTGCTTTCGATGATTACGGTTTGAAAAATACCCCTCTTCTTGAATGCTGTCAAACATTTAGTACAGGAAGGTACAAATACCACCGCCCACCCCAAAAAGCACGCTCAAAAGTCTGCACCTTTCTCTTCGTACAGCTTACAATCCGTCAAGGCATACCTCCCTCGTGGCCTATGCTGCTTTCAGCGGCTGGATGCGTTTTATTTCATCACGGTGACTGTTTTGAGCATCCCACAAGTCAACAGCTCTTTGTGCATTAAGCCAAAATTCCGGAGAATTTCCAAACAACCTACTTAGACGCAATGCCATTAAAGGTGTCAGCGATCTGTGTTCTCGCAACAATTCATTCATTGTCTGACGTGACGTCCCAAGGGCATCGGCAAGTCCGGACACAGTTAACCCATAATCGGGCATAAAATCCTCGCGAAGCATTTCCCCTGGGTGGGTTGGTCTTATCTTGCGATTTATTCTATTTGCTGAACTCATAGTAAGCCTCATTAATGGTAATCGGTTATTTCGACATCATATGCATCGCCATCAATGAATTGGAAGCATATGCGCCATTGGTCGTTAATCGATATTGCATGTTGTCCGCTTCTGTCGTCCTTCAAAGAGTGAAGGCGGTTACTCGGTGGCGTTTTAAGATCGTCAATACTCGATGCAAGGTCAATATATTCGAGTCTGCGTATAGCTCTTCTGAGAAGATCCGGCTTAAATCTTCTGGATTTCCCCGTTTCAAAAAGATCCTTTGTGTGTTTATCCGAAAAGGTTTTTATCATGTGTTCATGCTAACGCGTCACGTGACAATTGTCAAGTTCAATTTCGCTTCCAGGATGCATTGCGATTGAAAAGGAATATCAAGGCGATATATTTTGTCACCGATGAATAGCGTTTGAAACCAAGCAAAACCGTCAAAATCGCGACACGCTTGACTACTGGAAGGGAACAACACTACCTCTCCCAGGAAAAGTCATGCTCAAAAATCTGCACGTTTCGACCCGTTATCGTTGATCCGGATCGGACTCCCAAACCCTCACTTTATATTTGCAGTCGAGTGATTACAATTCATGAAAAATGACATGTGACCGATGAGAAAAGCCTTGGTTCAGATGCAACCACAAAAATAGCTTCATCCCTTCAACGTGAATCGCCACTTGCAAAACAAATCCTTGGGATGGGGATCGGGTGGAGCAAACAGACATTGCACTTCAATACCCGGGTCGATCTCCCGAGCATAACTCTCAAATTCACCTCGGTGCATCTCTTTGCACACAAACTCTCCTAATCCTCGTTTAAGGCGTGCTTCCTGGGTGGGGCAGCTGGGAACGGTGATGATCACTTCGTCCTTCTTCTCCTCAATCTGATAGCCCACCAGAATGGTCCAGGGGAAATACCTCAAAGCTTCCACAAAACCCTTCAGCCCTTTCTCTTTGACTCCAAAGCGCTGGATCAGATCCTTCGCAGCCATTCCGCCCACACGACCCCACACCTGTTCATTGAGCCTTTCGGCTGTGGGTTGATCGAACATTTTAGCCACAGATAAAAACCAGAAGGCGTCCATAACTCGGTAGTGCCAAAGCAAAAATTGAATATAATTTTTAAGTTCAGGAACATCCATCTTTTCAAAAATTTTAAAATCCATATGTTTCTCCTAAGTGGTTATGTGCCTATGGATATTTTTATTCCACATTGAACACGGTTGTATTTTCCATCATGGCTTGAGTAAAATGGTCATGCGACACGTAAATGCCAGAATCTCCGTGTCACGATATAGAAACGGAAACAAAGTGTCAAGACCTTCAGCGTTATTGACTATTCAGTATCGCACTACGCGTAAGCCTGGCGCGGGTGCATCCTCAGGAGGCCCTGCATAGCATTGTGCGATCGGCAGCCACGCGGCGGCGCTGCCCGCGTACCGCAGCCGCGTGTCGGCTACATTGCGCCTTTGGGTCGCCACGAGGCAAAATTCCTCGGCGCTGCCGCGCAGATAGTTCTGTTCTGAAGGTGGACCGTTCCATATCCAGTTTTTACCTGATGGCGCCTGTAATTCGATGTACGGCGCGGGTTCGGGAACCGGGAGATTTCTATTGATAAAGGTCCAGCCAAACGTACTCACGCCAAGATGTGCAATGTTCTTTATCCGGTCGCTCGCTGTCCGCTGTCTGCCGATGAAGTCGTAAATGTCTTGCCCGTGCGCCCAGATTTCCATCATCCGTGCCGTAGCAAAGGACCGAACGCTCATCATCGGGCCGTACCATGGAAGCCGTTCTTTTGGCGCCATCCCTGATAAGGCGCCGATCAGCCGCTCAAAGCGCTGTCGCCAGTAAGGAACCAATTGGGAGCCGCTGAGATGACCATAGCGCGCCCGTGCGATCACGTCGATTTCAAGCCCGCTTCCCAACTGCTTCAATAGTTTGGCGGTATCGGTTGCAAAAGCCTCCGGGTCCGTTGCCGCCAGCATTCCCGTCTCATCGAAAAAGCACAGATGCGCTATTTCGTCCCAGGGGGTCCATCTGTAGAATGGAGTTTTCTCTACCCACTGCTGGGGGGTCATGGTCTCGACCAGCGATGCAAGTTGCGAATATTCGGCCAATACATCGGCGCAGAGATCTTTCATCCCGCCTCCTTATTGCAGATCAATCATGTGACGTTCCCCGACCAGAGGGAAGGGCTTAACGGGTTTCGCTTCCGGTCGATGGATCGAAGTGATCATGGTTTTTCCGTGGCCGGCGATAAGGTCCGAATCCTTTCTTCCAGCTTATCGAGACGGCTTCTGATTTCCTCCAGTGCTTCAGAATCGCGGAATGCTTCATCTCCATGCATCTCCCATATCGCCTTCTGCGGGCGTCGGTTCAGATTCAGCGAAAGGACATCGAAGCGGTTGTAATTCCCCGCGATGTCGTGATGGAGCTTCGCCTCGATGATCTGTTCGACGTCTATCTCGGCGATCACCATCCCCTCTTCATTGGGATCGAGCGGGCCGGCAATCAATTTCCCATTCGGTCCGAAGATCCCGGAGAGGCCGATGCTGCCCTTGCCGACCATCCGCTTTTTTTCCTCCGTATCCCCTAAAAGATCGGCGATTTCTTTGGTAAAGACACTGCAGGCGGCTATGGTAAACACCTTGCCCTCGAAGGAGTGGGCGGCGCTGCGGAGCTCGGTGGTATGGCGGATGTCATGGTTGGCTTCATCGCCTGCCGGCTGTCCGGGGTAGTTGGCTGCATGCACCTGCTCCCCCTGGGCAACCAGAGCGAAGCGCGCCAATGTGTTGAGATTCTCGCCGCAGATCAGCGTCCCCACCTTGCCGCAATCGGTGTCGTAAATACGCAGACTGCGGCCATCCCCTCCTCCCCAGGTGAGCTTTTCAATGAACGTGGGGACGAGTTTGCGGTGGCAGCCTATGATCTTTCCCTGGCGGTCGATGATCAGGTTGGAGTTGAAGAGGGTGCCGAGCGTCTCGGGGATTTTTTCGTTGATCCCCATGACGACCATGGCATTCGCCCGGCGGGCGCACCGGCAGAGCGTTTCGGTTGCAGGGCTCGGGACCGCCACGGCATTTTTGACAAGTTCACGAAAATACCGCTTCCCGCGGAATGGGTTGTCCAGCCGGTTCCAGTACGGATAGCCGGCGACGAAAACCTCGGGGAAGACGATAAGCCGGGCGCCCCGGTCGGCTGCCTCCAGGATCAGCCGGCATGCTTTTTCCACCGTGGCCTCGCGGTTCAGGAAAACGGGAGCGGCCTGGATGGCCGCAGCTTTGAATTTGGGAAAGGCGTCTCCCATGGGTCAAACCTCCTTCTCCGGATCCGTTTGTGAACCTCACCGCCCGCAAAGCGAAACGGCATGCACTTTTTCGCCGGTTGACAAAAACGGCGTGGAAACTCGCGCGCCAACCGCATCATTTCAGGAGTTCGTTCACGTCGCCCATGGACTCCAGACCCATGACGCGATCGATGATCGCATCGGCCTGCGGGGGAGAAAGCGCTCCCTCCGTGAGACCCCTGAATTTGGTTATCAGCTCCCGCTCCGAAAGGGGATTTTCCGGGTCTCCCTTTGGATACGTGTTGGCCCCGTCGAGCTTTCGACCGTCTTTGAGCATGATCGTCACGCGGGCCGGCCACTTGCGGGGATAGGTCGCGGTGAGGTCGGGATCGGCGGCAAACTTGACCTTTTTCATCAGCTCCTTCAGACCCCCCTCTTCGAGGCTTGCCGGGGTAAAATTACCGGCCTGGACATGGCCGTAACGCAGCGCCGTCGCGACGCAAAAGGGCAGGTTGAATTTCGCGAGATAGGGCGTCTTCGGATCGATGTTTCCCAGAAGGTCGATCGCGGCCTGGTAGATCCGAAGATCGACCGTTTCTACCTCGGAGGGTGTGAGCGACTTACCGCCGGTGGCCAGAAGCACCGCGTCTATGGCGGAATGCGTATGGCCGCAAGAGGCGTGATACTTGATCGAGTTGCGTTCGGAGTGGAACACCTTGCCCAGATCCGCGATGCACCTGCCTTCGTCGAAATCCTGCGAGGTGGCGCGGAAAAATCCCTTCTCCCCCTCGAGTATTCTCCTCGCACCGGTAAAGCCCTCCCTTGCGAGTAGCGCCGCCAGTAATCCGTTCATCGCGGCCTTTCCCGGATGCAGCTGCTTGCTCATCGCGCTTTCCACGAGAAACTCCCAGAGGCCCCCCGCCTGGGTCCCGGCCGATCCGATCGCCCAGGCGAACTGTTCCTCGCTAAGGCGCATCACCTTGGCCGCGCCGGCCGCGGCGCCAAAGGTCCCACAGGTCGCCGTCGTGTGCCAAAAGCGGTAATGGCTCGGTCCCGCGGCGAGCGCCACCCGGATACCCACCTCGTAGCCGACCGATATCGCAACGATCAGATCCCTTCCCGAGATCCTCTCCCTTTCGCCGGCGGCCAGGACGGCTGGCAGGATGGCGGCGGCGGGGTGGAGGATCGATTCCCGGTGCAGGTCGTCCATCTCGACGATGTGCGAGGAGGCGCCGTTCACCAGCGAGGCCAGCAGGCAACTGGTCTTGACGCCGTCGGGGATCGATGTGGCTTCGGGGGTCCCGCCCTGACTCGTCAAGACCTTCCGCATCATCCGAATCGGCGGCAGGTCCCTGCCCGCGTACGCGGAGCCCAGCCAGTCGAGCAGGAAGACCTTCATTTTCTTGATATGATCAGCGCTCAGGTCATCGAACGTCACACCGCAGAAATACTCGGCCAACCGGTTCGACAGAATTTCGCCGGACATCGTTATTCCCTCCTTTAGAAAGCGCCTTCCTTGGCCAGCGCAACAAAGTGCGCTACATCGATCTGTTTCGGACAGACGTGCGAGCAGGCCTTCGAGGTGTGGCAACGGTAGATTCCTTCCTCGCTGTACAGGAGATCCAGCCGCTCCTCCTTTTCCTCTTCCCGAGGATCCATCATTCGGACGATGCCGGCCATCGCCGCGTTGGGGCCGATGAAGGTCCGGCTTCCGCTGATGCAGGCCTCGGCGCAGCAGAAGCAGTTGATGCAGCGCGTCGCCTCTTCATACCGGGCAAGCTCCTGCGGAGAAATCCGGTGTTCGGTCATCCCCGGGGGAAGCTCTTTCGGTTTAATGAGATAGGGCTTTGCCCGGTGGACGCGCTCGTAGGCGCTCTCCCAGTCCACGACGAGGTCCCGGACGACCGGGGCGACCGATACCGGCGCGATCTTGAATCGGGTCGTGCCGAACAGGTTGACGGCGTTTTCCACAAGCAGCTCGCAGGCAAGCATTGGTCTTCCGTTGACATTCACCGAGCAACTGCCGCACTGGGCGTGCTCGCAGGACGACGCCCAGGCCAGCGTGGCGTCCTGTTCCACGTTGATCCTTCGGAAAAGATCGACGAACCGCAGGATCGGGCCGCAGTCCAGCGTATAGGTCTGAACCCAGCTCGCCCGTCTATCCGGATCGTAACGCTTGATATCGAGCGTCAGGGAATAGGTCTTGGTCATCGTGCTCTCCTCAATATTGTCTCGGCATGATCCGGAACTGTTCGTGATGCTCCCCCTTGGATTCATAGACGCTCATGTCGATCGGTCGTTTCCCGAAGCGGACCTTGCCGAACTCCGTCATGGAGACGAGCGTATGGTACTGAAACGCGTCGCTTCGTTCGGGATAATCTTCCCGGAAGTGGGCCCCCCTGGATTCCTTTCGCATCAGGGCGCCCTGCGCGATCGTCATCGCGTTATCGAGGAGATTGTCCAGCTCCCACCGCTCCAGCAGCTCCTGATTCATCCGCAGGTCCTTCGTGGAGACGCCGACCTCTGCGGCCCGCGCCTTGAACGCGACCAGAGACGCGATCGCCTCCCGGATCCCCTTTTCGATGCGAAACACGCCCACCTGGCGGGTCATCACCTCCCGCATCTCCTGACGGATCAGGCCGACGTTCTCCCTCCCCTCTGCCTCCAGATAACCGGCAAAGCGGGCAAGCGAGGCCTCGCCAGCCCCCTTCGGCGAGGGCGCCTGTTTTTCCTTGAGGTAGGACAACACCCGTTCGCCCACACAGCGGCCCATCACCAGTAGCTCCAGCAGCGAATTGGTGCCGAGGCGATTGAATCCGTGGAGGCTCGCGCAGGCACATTCGCCGACGGCGAAAAGCCCCGGGACGACCGTGTTGGCCGATGTCAGCACCTCTCCGTGCTCGTTGGTCGGGATCCCTCCCATATGGTAGTGGTTGCTCGGCCGCACGGGGCAGAGCTGAGTGCGCGAATCCAGATTGGCGTACGTCTTGAAGAAACTTGCCACCTCCTTTAATTTTACCTCGTGGACATAGTCGGGCAGGTGACGAAGGTCGATCCAGACGTGCTCGATCTGGTGGTCGGGGTTCATGATCCCCTTCCCCTCCCGGATCTCCGTCTCGATCGCTCGGGCAACGATGTCTCGGGGCGCCAGGTCCTTCATCTTGGGAGCATACCGCTCCATGAACGGTTCCAACTCCTTGTTGCGCAAGATCCCGCCCTCGCTCCGCAGGGCTTCGCTCGCGAGGATACCCGGTCCGACAATCCCCGTAGGATGGAACTGGACGGCCTCCGGGTCCATCAGCGGCAAACCGGCCCTCAGAACGACCGCCGTCCCGTCGCCCGTGTTGTTGCGGCAGTTTGTCGTAATCCGAAACACCTGCCCCGAACCGCCGGTGGCAAGCACCGTTGCCCTGGCCAGGACGGTGACAAATTCGCCTTCCCTGGCCTTGAACAGGACGGCGCCCACGCAGCAGCCCTCGTTGAAAAGAAGTTCGGTGACGACGGTCGTGTTGATGAAACGGGATCCTCCCTTGAGCGCCTCCCCCCAGGCGGTGTCCATGATCCCCTTGCCCGTCCGGTCGGCCACGAAGACGGCCCGCAGGGCGTCCCCTTTGCCGAACTCGACGGTGTGGCCGCCAAACTGCCGTTTGCTGATGCCCCCCCCTTCGTCCCGGCTGAAGTGAATCCCTTTGCGCTCCATCCACTGGACCTCCTCCCAGCCGCCGTCGACAATCTTCCTGACGACGTTCTGGTCGGAGGCGCAGTCGCCCCCTTTCCAGGTGTCGAACATATGGAAGACCGCTTTATCCGTCTTGTCCTTGGGATCGACGGCGGCCATTCCTCCCTGGGCGGTGCTGGTGTGGGATTTCTGCGGGTGAGCCACCTTTGTCGCTGCGTAGATCAAAAGATCGGGCCTCCGTTCGTGGAGGAGCGCCGCACAGCGCAAACCTGCCCCTCCCGCCCCGATAATCAGAACATCGCAGGCTGACGTGGAATTGATCTGCAGTTTTTTCCCCATGTCGATTCCCCTTTGCTGGGCTCTCCCGCCCACGGGCCGTGGCTTTCCGTCAGGAACGATATCGGTTTTTGTATTGTGCCCCTTATCCCCCGCACACAAAAGGAGGGGATTGGGTTGCGCTCCCGGTCAAACGGAAAAAATGAGCCTGTAAGCCAGAGCCGTAAGGACGGCGATGACGGAAGCGATGAACGCCGTCATCCCGACCCGCACTGCCCGCGAAGGGGCATAGTCGGCCGCGATCGAAAAGAGACCGTACCCTGCATGATAAAGCGCGCAAGTCGCCAGCGTCAGCGTGACCGCACGGGTGAAGATGTTCTGCATCCGCGCGATCGCCCCCTGAGCCCCGACGGCTTCGCCCGGATTCAGGTACAGGAATAAAAGGTACGCCGGAGCGGCGACGAACAGGAAGGCCCCGCTGATCCTCTGGAGCTTCCAGAGAACCGAGTGTCGTTTTTTCCATATGCGGGACGCGACGACATAAGCGGCGACGGCGCCGGAGAAAGACGCCATCATCCAAAAAAAGAAGGCCGACACGCGCTGGTTTTGTATGACCATCATCAGCCCGACCATTGCGGCATACGCAGCGCTCAGGCCGAAGACCCAACGTATCGTTCCCGCATCGCTGCGCCTTCCGAATAATTCATACAGAATGATGCGACCGCCGTTCAGGGCGTGAAAGCCAACCGCCAGAGATGAGACCCATGCAAGGAAAAGATAAATCGGTAAGACGACTATTTTCATTATGGCAGGGTAACCGTCGGGCGTCTGCAGTGATGAGAGGGTAACCATATGGACCATCAAAAAGATGACAAGCCCGATCCCCGTGAACCTGTGAAGCCAGCTGATGACGTAAGGCCAGCCACGGGTTTTTGCATAACAGGATAGGACAGGCAACCTTTCGAGAATCGGCATTAAAGAAGCGCCGATCCCCCGACTCTCTCCCGGAACATCCATACGCGCTTTCCTCCCCAATACCTATAAAGCAGCTGTTCTATACAGGATTGGATGGAGAATATCAAGACCTGGCGGAACCAGATATTTATGATTGACAGACAAAAAAATTTCGATTAGTGTTGATCCAAGGGACAGTCAGATCTTACCGCTTGTCTCTAGCGTCTAACATCGCGATTAAGGGGAGGAAAACGTGGCAGGACACTCCGGGATTGCCGGTTCAGAACCGCCGTTTGTCTGATCCGGTGTGCAAGGCAGCGGGGGCTTCGCGCCGTTGAGCCGCCGCGGTCGAGGACCGGTGCAGCGCCCTGCCGGAGTCCCGCAGAGGCGCTCCATTCCACAAAATCACAAACACAATGATAACCATAAGGAGGGAAACCATGTCAAAGACAAGAACAGGGTACATTTTTTCGGTATGGGTCGCGGCGCTTGCCGCCCTCTTCGCCTTTTCGGCGATCACACCCGCGTACGCGGCGGAGCGCAAATCGATCCGCTGGGCGACTTCCAGCACGGGTTCGTACGGCTACAAGGTCGCAGCCCTGATGATCAAGGTGCTGGAAGACGCGACCGGCGGAGAATACACCGTTACCGTCAATCCCTATCCGTCGACGACCGCCGCTATGAAGGCGACGATGGACGGCAATGCGGAGATCGGCTACACGGCCGACGTCGGGATGACCCAGGTCTATGAAAGTACGGGCGCCTTTAAGGACTACAAGGCCGGCAAGTCGAATATGGTCCACACCTGGTACGCCTACCCGATGGAGTCTTTTATGGCCACCCATGCCTCGAGAGCCGGACAGTTCAAGTCCTGGGGCGACTTCAGCGGGAAGCCGGTATTTTTCACCCCCGCCGGTTTCATGAACTGGCTCAATTTCCAGCGGATCTTCAAGGCGCTCGGCTATAAGTTCAACCACGTCCAGATCGGCGAGGCGGCCCAGGGCGACGCGCTTCACTCCGGGTCCATCGTCGGCGCCGTCGCCTATACGACCGCCGGCAGTTCCCTCGCCTCCTACTGGCGGGAGACCGAACTGCGCACGGACATCCGGTTGATCAATCCGAGTCCGGATGAGATCAAGAAACTGACGGCGGCGGATCTCACTCCCGTGGAGGTCGATGCAACAAAGGCGTTCAGCAAGGACGTCGGCGTGAAGACCGTCCTGGGCGTACCGATCCTGTTCGGCTACAACATGCGGGCGGACATGCCCGAGGATGTCGTCTACAGGATGCTGACCAGGTTCTATAGGGAACGCGACAGCCTCACCAAGGCGGATGCCGGCTTCGGACCCATGGCACGTAATTTTGTCGGCATGCAGGTGAACGGGATCAAAGCCAATCCGACCATTCCGGTCCATGCGGGTCTTGCCAAGTTCCTCAAGGAACAAAATGCCTGGAACGACAAGTGGAAGATCGCCGGTAAATGATCGGGCAACGGTATAGCCGGGGGTGGGGAACCAGCGCTGCGCCGGCGCCAGCTCCCGCCCCCGCGCGATTACCAGTTTCGCGTACAATGCCATAGGCCGCATGCGCCCGACATCGGGCGGGCGCCGCAACCATGGGTGGGTGGTGTCGTCCATCCGGATGTTTTACCATGTGCCCAGCGCCGTCATTGTCTTATAGACAATGCGGTCCGAGAGGCAACGGACATCTGACGCAAAAAAGGGGGGAGCCATGCTGAGTGACCGGTTCAAGCGCCACATCACCATCGACAATCTGATATTCGCCATATCGATCTTTCTGTTCACCTGGCTCTGCTGGTACTTCTACACCGGTTACGGCGGTCCGACCGAGCTCGTCGCTTTCCTGGTGCCGATCTGCCTGATCCTGCAGATCCTGCACATGCACAAGAACGGTTATATCTACAAGCGGCTTCCGCCGATCGCCAATCATCTCCTCGTCGTTCTCTACATCGGCGTCTGTCTTTATGCCTTTTACCATTTTTTCATGGAATACGAGCAGATCGCGATCTGGCGACAGGGCTCCTACACCCGCGAGGATTTCATTGCGGGTCTGCTGATTTTAGTGGTGGTGATGGAGCTCGCGAGGATCGTCCATACCGAGCTGTTCTGGATGAACGTGGTTCTGGTGATCTACACGCTCTGGGGCTACCTGAGCCCGATCGACTTCTTCTGGCATCCGGGGACATCCTTCTACCGGGTGGTCACCTCGAGCACGGTCGAATTCTCGACGGGGATATACGGACAATACGCACAGATCGCGCTGACGACGATCGCGGCGTTTTTGCTCCTGGCGGCGGCGGCGCGCGGCTTCGATGCGCAGGGGGCGATGGTCAGTTTCATGCGGCGGATCGCCGGAAAGTCGCGGCAAACGATACCCCAGACGGCCGTCCTCGCCTCGTCTGCGGTCGGCATGGTCAGCGGCAGCGGCGCGGCCAATGCCTCGGTGGTCGGCGCTTTCACGATCCCCCTGATGAAACGCTACGGCGTGCCGGGGGTGTTTGCCGCGGCGGTGGAGACCGCGGCTTCGATGGGAGGGCTCATCATGCCGCCGGTGATGGCGGTCGCCGGTTTCGTCATGGCGGAATTCCTCAACGTGCCCTATTGGGACATAGTGCTCCGCGGCTTTTCCCTCGCCTTCATCTACTACTCTACCCTCTCCCTGTCCATTTATCTGATGAGCGTGCGGCTGTTGCCCGCCGAACCGATCGAGGTGGAGCCCGTTTCCTCCTATGACCAGCTCAAGACGGCAATCTTTTTTACCGGGATCATCTTTCTCACCATCCTGATGGGGGCGCTCAACTACGGCGAGCAGCTCGCAGGGCTCTATACCGGGATCTTCATGTTCTCGCTCCTCATCCTGCTCTATCTTTACTTCAGATACGCGCGGAAGGATCCGGCGTCGGAAAAGGATTCGCTCTTCGCGAACATCCGCATCATGATCGAGACGCACGCCGAGATGACCTCCTACCTGACGCTGCTGCTCTCGACGCTGGGGATCATGATCGGCCTCTTCACCGTGACCGGCTTTATCAACCGCATGGGGGGCATGCTCCTGTACGTCGGCGAGTGGCACATCGTCGCGCTCATCCTGATGGCCTGGGTGTTCGGCTGGCTCGTCGGCGCCGGCCTGCCGCCGACGGCGACCTATATCGTCCTTGCGGTCATCGTCGTCGAGCCGATGCGCAAGCTCGGCGTCGATCCATGGATTGCGCATTTCTTCTGCTTTCTGATAGCGGTCTGGGGCGAATTGTCGCCGCCGACCTCGCTCGCGGCGGCGGTTTCGGCGCGGATCGCGGAGGCGTCGTTCATGAAGACCATGTGGGAGGCGCTGAAAATGTGCCTGCCCATCACCATCATGACCTTTGCGATCTTCACCCGCTCCGACATCGTGGTGAACCCGGGCTGGTGGCAGGTCGCCGATACGCTGCTCGTGGCGATCGGCTGCAGCGGTTTTACCTTCGCCATGTTCGGGCGGTTTTTCCGCAAATGGGGCTTGGATGTGACGATGCGTGTGGCGTTTGCGATCCTTTCGCTCGTGATGCTGTTCCATCCGGATGACACTGTGCCTCGGATACTGGTCGTCATCGTCCTGCCGATGACGATCTACGGCGTCGTGCGCCACCGGCGGATCGCCCCGCCGAAGAGCGGGTTGCAGTCGCAGCCCGCAGTATAGGCGGGATCTCCGGTTTACTTCAGCAGGAAGAACAGCGCCGCGATCACCCCCATGCCGGCAAGCGTCGTCAGGGAGACGATCGCGTTGCTGAAGACGGGGTCGGCCTCATACTGAACCGAAAAGACGGTCACTAGGACAGCGGTCGGCATCGCTGCCTGCAGGACGCAGATCGCAAGCTGTTCCCGGGTCAGACCGAGCGACAGACAGATTCCCCAGGCGACAATCGGCGAGAGGATCAATTTGACGGCCGATGCGCACAATATGGGCAATATTCTGCTCGAATCCAGGAAAAACCGCAGTTGTAAACCGCCTCCCACCACCATCATCGAAAGAGGAAAGGTGGCGGTGTTCATCAGTGCAAAGGTGTGGGACAGAAGCGACGGTATGGGGAAATCGAGGGTCACACACAAGAATCCGGCGCCCATGGCTAAAATCATGGGGTTCTTGAAAAGGGCGGCAGGCGTAACGCGGCCGGTCATAATGTAAACCCCTACCCCGTAAAGGAAGCAATATCCTCCGAGCGCAAAAAACAGGGACAGCACCGTCCCCCGCTCGCCCATGAAGGCATAGCATATGGGAACCCCAAGGAAGATATGATTGCCGTAAGCGGCGCCAAGGAGGAACGTCTTCCGGAATCGGTCCTTGAACCCGCACACCCGGGCTATCAGTAAGGCAAAGAGGCACATGATGCATGTAACGCCGAACCCGGCGGTCATCAGGAGCAGCAGGTCCCCGGTCGGGATCTTTTGCAGGCTGGCAACGGCGTAAAAGGTGGTGACAGGCAGGAAGAAATTGAAAACGAGGCCGTTGACTACCTTTACCGGAAAGGGCTCCTTTTTCATGAGGAGATAGGACGCCATCATGATCAGGAACATTGCAAAGACATTCTGAAGTGCCTCTTCCATGGCGGTGAGCATACGGATTTCGGCCGCGGACCGCAAGGCAAATTCTCCGAGTTCCACCCCTGGTTAATGCAAACTCCCTCAGTGCCTTTTGCGGATAGTGATTAAGGGGCAAGCCTTTTCAAAGGCGCCCCTCATTGGAGAATGAAAATTTGAGGCTTCCAATGGCCGTTTTGACGTCGGCCTTTCCTTCTATCTTGTAAGTCAATCCCTTCCCCGTAATAATGGACATCACGCTGCCACCCAGATTTTTGAACTTTGCGGCGACTGGCGCCTGCACCCGTGTGACCGATGACGAGGGAACCAGGAGTTCTTTTTCCAGACGGCCGTTTCCGACTTCTTCATTGTTGAGGTAAATGGTGTATTCAAAAGACCGGAGCGTAAGGTCAAAACGGTTCGGATTTTGTACATCGAGGCCGAGGAGCAGCTGCATCTCCGTTAAGGATCGGGGATTGAGGGTGATCTCGCGAAGGGTGAAGGAGGGCTTTTCCAGTATCCAGCCCAGGCAGGATACAAGAAAAAGAGAAAGGATAAGCACGAACGGCAATCCACGAAGCGCCCTCGCCTGGTTCGATTTCTTCATAAGGAATATCCGCCTTTCCATATCTTATATCCTCGTCAACTGGCGGTACTTGATCCGGTGCGGCTGGCTGGCCGCAGCGCCGAGACGGGCCTTTCGGTCCGCCTCGTATTCGGAGTAGTTGCCATCGAACCAGAGGGTCGCGCTATCCCCTTCGAAGGCGAGGATGTGGGTGGCGATCCGGTCGAGAAACCAGCGGTCGTGGCTGATGACGACCGCGCAGCCGGCGAAGTTTTCCAGCCCCTCCTCGATGGCGCGCATCGTGTTCACATCGAGGTCGTTGGTCGGCTCGTCGAGGAGAAGGACGTTCGCCCCCTCCTTGAGCATCCGCGCCAGATGGACGCGGTTCCGCTCGCCGCCGGAGATCTGCCCGACCTTCTTCTGCTGGTCCGTCCCGGAAAAGTTGAAACGGGAGACATAGGCCCGGGAGTTCATCTCGCGGTTTCCGAGCACGATGGCGTCCCTCCCTTCGGAGATCATCTCCCAGATCGACTTGTTCGGATCGAGGACGTCCCGGCTCTGATCGACATAGGCCAGCTTTACCGTATCGGCGATCCGGATGGTCCCGGAATCGGGCTTCTCCTGACCGGTGATCATCCGAAAGAGTGTCGTTTTCCCCGCGCCGTTCGGACCGATGACCCCGACGATCCCGCCGGGCGGCAGGGTAAAGGACATCCTGTCGATCAGGAGGCGGTCTCCGTAGGCCTTGCTCACCCCCTCCGCTTCGATGACGAGCTTCCCCAGACGGGGTCCGGGCGGGATAAAGATTTCCAGATCCCTGGCGCGGGCCTCCGTTTCCTGCGAGAGCAACTCCTCGTAAGAAGCGATGCGGGCCTTGGATTTGGCATGGCGACCCTTGGGCGACATCCGGATCCACTCCAATTCCCGCTGGAGGGTCTTCTGTCGCTCGCTTTCCGATTTCTCCTCCTTCTGGAGTCGCTTCTGTTTCTGATCCAGCCAGGAGGAGTAGTTCCCTTTCCAGGGGATCCCCTGGCCTTTGTCCAGTTCGAGGATCCAGCC
>Ga0209835_1000526_pt1 | contig 24908 bp, 23 predicted proteins | sample LakKivwa52mmetaG_FD_184138 | JGI IMG/M metagenome (GOLD analysis project Ga0209835, IMG submission 184138) | Anoxic lake water microbial communities from Lake Kivu, Rwanda to study Microbial Dark Matter (Phase II) - Lake Kivu water 52m metaG... | ecosystem: Environmental > Aquatic > Freshwater >... | reverse complement strand
CGATTTGCGCCGCGGTTTCGCTCGGTGAATTCGGCGCGAGCAGTTTTCTCGTTCGTCAAAGCAACGAGACGCTTCCGGTTCTGATTTCGCGGTTGTTGTCTCGACCAGGCGACACTCTGCAAACCCAGGCTTTCGCCCTGTCGGTGATCCTCGTGCTGTTCAGCGCCGGAATCATTTTCGTGATCGACTCATTCGAGGACTTTTCACCCGCCAAGCGAACGGCGAACAATGCTTGAGGTCAGGGCGATCAGCGTTGAATACGAGTCAAAGCCGCTGTTCACCGATCTTTCGCTGACGATCAACACGGGCGAAATAGTCGCACTGACGGGCGACAGTGGGTCGGGGAAAACCACTCTTTTGCGCTGCATCGCCGGGGTCGAGAACATGGCTTCCGGCTCGATCATTCTCGACCACGCCGACATCACCGATCAACCCGCCCATCTACGACGCATCGGCCTGGTATTCCAGGACAACCAGCTCTTTCCGCATTTGAGCGTCGGGCAGAACATCGCATACTCGCTGAAACTAAAGGGCACCGACAAAAAAACCATTCAAGCCAAAGTCGCTCACGCGCTTGAACTTGTCGGCCTCGAAGACCTCGCAAATCGCGAAGTCGTCAATCTCTCGGGCGGCGAAGCCAAGCGAGTCGCCGTAGCACGCGCTCTGGTCGCCGAGCCGCGGGTGTTGTTGCTCGATGAACCGCTCAACGGTCTCGACAGTCGGCTTCACGCCAAACTTCTCAAAGATCTGGGCGAATTGATTCGTGACCGTGGCGTCACGACCCTGCATGTCACTCACGATCACGATGAGGCCGCGGCGATTGCCGACCGAGTTATTGACCTGCACCAACTAATCTCGTGACTCGTGCCGGATAATTCGCGCCGAGTCGTCGAAATCACGACCGAGCAAACCTACGCTTTGCGCATCGCCGTGTTGCGACGCGATACGGCAAACAAAGACCCCAAATACTCCGAAGATTCGCAGCCCGAAACTGTTCACCTGGGCATCTTTGCCAACGAAAAATCTCTGATCGGCACATCGACCTGGGCAGTTAAGCCGTTTGTCGCCGACCCGAATTCTCGGGCGGTACAACTGCGGGGCATGGCCGTAGATACAACCCACCAGAGCAACGGTCTCGGAAAACTCATGTTGCAGGCCGGTGTCGATCGTGCCAAGGAGAACGGCGCCAAATACGTCTGGGCTAAAGCCCGTGATTCAGCCCTGAATTTTTATCTTCGCAACGGATTCTCTGTTCACGGACAAGGTTTCACCGAAGAGGTAACCCAGTTGCCCCATCACATCGTCGTCTACAAGGTCAACTAACCGCCCACGCCAAATCACCCGCGTGATCCCACGCGTCTGATCAATCACCCTTGATCGCAACGATCTGGCTGAAACGCAAAGTTTCATTGCCCGTCGGGCGCACGAAAAGTTCCAGCAACCATTCTCCGGCGCGAGGCACCAGCAGTCGACCCTGAAAGTGATTTGTTCCCACGAGTTCAACCTCGACGGGTATCGGCGGTATCTCGCCATCGACCGTCGAGATTTGGGCGGTCATCGTCTGAATAGATTGCAATGCCCCGCCGGGCGGCGAGAAGACGACATGCAATTCGACCTCCCCGACCCTCGCAGGCGTGATCGTGACATCGGCGATCACATTTGCCTGCACCAAAGTTTTGGCGAATGGCTCGGCCGAGTTCACCGACAACGGCGGCACCGAAACCAGAACGGCGGTCGCCGCCAGCACGACGACACCGATCGCGCCTTCAACTGCGATTGTTCGCGAGAATCTGAGTTTGGTCAGGTCTTGCGAGTCGACTTTCTTCGACTTGAAAACCTGTCGCGCCTTGGCCCCCGCACCGATCGCCACGAGCACGAGCGCGACCTTGACGCTGAGAACCACGCCATAACTCGTGGAAAAAATATTCTGCAATCCGTCCATCATTCGCCACGCCTGGGCGACCCCGGTCGCGACCATGATCGGCATCGTGATCGTGGCGGTGAATGAAAACCACGAGATCACCTGTGGCGACTCTGCTTGCCATCTTCTACCCAGCAAAATCATCGTAACCAGCCCACCCATCCACGCCGACACGCACATGAAATGCACGATGTCGGTGCCGATGCTCAATGCCGAAAACTGGCGCATTCCCGGATGCCCCGAGATCGAAAACGTTGCGAACAGGCCCGTGGCGATCAAGACGGAGAGCACGCGATAAACAGGCTGACGGTGCAGATCTCGCCGCCAAATCATCGCGCCGATCGCCAGCAAAATGAAACCCCTGATCACCAACCAAATGCCCAGGCGGGTCGAGAAAACTTCGTCGGCCAGGCCAAAAATTTCTCCGATACCCAACGCCTTGCCCAACGCATAAGGCGCCTGCAAAAAATAAACGAGCACCGAACCGATCGCACTTGCGAACCACGACGCCCAAATAATTCTGTCGACCCTCGAGTCGCCGATAATGCGAGTCGACAACAGCATCGAACCAACCAACACCATCACACCCAGGAAAGTCAGCCACCGTGCCATCCCCATCGCCATACGAATTGATGCCGGCGCCGAACTGGACGCCAAAATATCTTCTTGCAGTCGACCGAGGTCAGAACCCCGCGTGCCAATTTGAAAACCAAATGCGCCCTGCACCGGGTGGCTGTCGGTCGAAACAACCCGCCACACGACCAGATAACTGCCGGGCTCCAACTCGGGCAAACGAACCTGAACGACCTGCCTATTTGTCGCCGAGTCGACGATCGCATGTTGCGGTGTCGGCAGAACGATCAACCGCGAATCGGCGTCGAAAAGTCGAATGCTGCCGAACGAAATCTCGACCGCCTCGCCGAAAGTCAGCCTGATCTGCTCGGGCGACTCTTCGAGAACCGCCGAAGCCGCCGGCTCGCTCGCCTTCAGGCCAGCGTGTGCCTCGACCGATTTGGGCGGGCCTGCCAAGAAGATCGCGCAGAGAATCGTGGCGGCGAAACCGACTCGAACGAACAACCTCACAACGGATCAGGTTTTGCAAGTCCGGGCACTTCTATTCGCCCCATGAGCCACGCGAGCCGTTGCGAAGGCGCGAGTTTTCTCGCGATTTCGGGCAACTCTGTCATCCCCATCGGTTTGCGACTGCGCCAAAGCATGATCTGCTGGTCAAGTTCGAGTCGAACATACAGCGGCGTCAAGTCTTCGTAGCCCAACTTGAGATTTAGATCCGCGTGATGAATCTCGACCTCGCGCCAACGCAGAAACACCAACGACGACATTTCAATCGTTCGTCCACCCAGATTGCGACCTTGTCCGGCCCATGTTTTTTCGTTGGCGCTCGCCCAAGCGGCCTCGAGACCATAAATCGAGAGCCGCAAGTCCATCACCAATTCCTCGGCTGTTCGACCCGACCCAGACTCGATGTCAGAATTTCTCTTTTCAACGCTCGGGTATTGCTGACCGATCTCACCTCGCACCGCGCACTGCAGCAGATGCACATGACTGTCGGCGTTTCGTGCCAGATGGGTCAGAACATGGCCGCGCGACCAGTTGGGCAAAAGCGAATCTTCACGACATTGATCGTCGGTCAACGAACCGAGCGCCGTCAACAGTCGCTGGTGGGCCTCCGCGCAACCCGAGACATGTTCGTTCAGGTCGTCGGCAAGTTTTTTCTTGTCTGAGCCAGACATCTTCTACAAACTAGTTGTTGATCGACCTTTGCGGAATCACGACGACCGTGCCATCGGCCTCATGATGAACGCGGGCCGAGACGCCGTAGAACTCGGCGAGCGTCTCAGACCGCAGAACAGTTCGGGCGTCGCCTGATGCCACGCACGAACCTTGATGCATCAACACGAGACGATCCGAATACAAACCCGCCAGCGTCAGGTCGTGCATCGCCGAGACGACGGTCAGGCCCCGCTCGCGACGCAGGTCGTCGACCAATTCGAGGGCTTGCTGTTGATGCCCGATATCGAGCGCCGCGGTCGGCTCGTCGAGCAGCAAAACGGGGGCTTCTTGCGCCAACGCGCGGGCGATGACGATTCGTTGACGCTCACCGCCCGAGAGAGTACCGACCATTCGTTTGGCGAACCGCGCCAGATCGAGTCGTGTCAGAACTTTTTCGATCACCTGCCTGTCTTCAGTCGACTCGGAGGCAAAGTGTTTGATGTAAGGATTTCGACCCAACAACACATAATCGAACACAGACATGTCGTCGGGTATCAACGGCGTCTGCGGAACGAAGGCGATATTTTGCGCCCGCCACTTCGCCGATGTCGTCGGAATTTCTTTTTGATCGATCGCCACCGATCCCGAATACTCGACCAACCCAGCCGCCGCGCGCAACACCGACGACTTGCCTGCACCGTTCGGTCCGATCAAACACAGCCATTCGCCAGCGTGCAGAATGTCGTTGAAACCGTTCACCGCCACGACACCGCCATACGAGATCGACAAGTTGCAAAACCCGAGCGTACTCATGACTGGGTTCTTCTCGCCCTGAGCAAAAACAGAAAGAATGGCGCGCCAAAAAACGCCGTGACCACACCGATCGGCGTCTCGGCGGGATCAGCGAGCACGCGACTCGGAATATCAGCGAGCACCAAAAAGATCGCGCCGAACAAAATGCTCAAAGGCAACACCCGTCGATAACTGGCTCCGAAGATCAGACGCACCGTATGAGGCACGATGATGCCCACAAAACCGATCAGACCACTGACCGCAACGGCCGACGCCGTGCCCAAGGTCGCCGCCAAGACGACCGTCAAACGCACGCGACGAATATTCGTGCCCAGCGCGGTCGCCTCCTCGTCGCCGACCCGCAAAACATCCAACAAACGTCGATGCATCAACAAAACGACGCAACTGAAAACGACATAGGGCAGAATCAGGCGCACATCGCCCCAGGTCGCGCTCGACAGCCGACCCAACACCCACGAAAAAACTTGACGAATCACGTCGTTGTTGCGTTGCAAAATAAAAGTTTGAACCGCAGTCGTCAAAGATGTCACAGCAACACCTGCGAGCACTAAAGCGACAGTTGAACGACTCTTGCCAAATGACGTACCAACGAAGTAGGTCACAAATACCGAAATCACCGCACCAAAAAATGCAGCAAGCGGAAGTGGATCAATCCACCAATTAAAAACGTCATTGCCTCTAACGGCAAAAACTATGGTTGCGCCAAGTCCAGCGCCTGAGGCAACGCCCAAGAGATACGGATCGACCAACGGATTTCTAAACACGCCTTGATAACTCGCTCCTGAAGCCGATAAGACGGCGCCAACAAGTGCAGCAAGAATTACTCGTGGAGCACGAATTAGCCACACAATATTCCAGTCGGCGTCACTCACCCCGCTGTCAACATTGATAAGCGGCAATCGATCTACAAGTTCAAGCGGCACTCGCCACCATTGTGGTCCGGCTGGACCGATCATTAGTCCGACCATCAGTGCGCATATAACCAAAAACCCACTCAAGGCAAACCACATCCTTGTGTGGTCTCGACCCTGAGTGGGCAATTGGAAACTTTGTATCAGTTTCACCTAATTTCTTTTATGAGTTCGCTGCTACCAACGCAATCGCGTCGCGAATAACTCTGACGAACTCAACGATTCGTGGCCCCCAACGACTTGGAATATCAGCTGGCAATGCGATGACTTGATTGTTTGTCACTGCTTTCAATCGCCCCCAGCCGTCACGAGCAGCAACAACTTCAGGCGTTTCTAAGTGACTAATAAAAATAATGTCAGGGTTCGCCTTGACGATCACTTCGGCAGACAGTTGCGGATAATCATTGCCATCAATGACACCGTCCGCAATATTCTTTAATCCAAATAATCCGTAGACCTGACCGATAAACGTGTTCGAGGTTGCAGAGTACAAAGTGTTGTCTAGCTCATGAAAATAAGTTATTGGTGTTGTTGGCAATTGCACTTCGGCAACAGCAGCAGCAATATCTGTCTGCATTTGTCCGGAAAGTAGCACCGCATTTTCAAGATTTCCAGTCAGTGCGCCAAGTTGCTCTATTTGTAAATAAACATCCTCGAATGATGTAGCGGCTGCCGCCATGAATACCGGAATTGACAGTGATTTCAGTTGATCTACGATCCCGCCTGCATCGTAAGCAACAATCACCAAGTCTGGCGTGTAACCGGCAATTGCCTCAACGTTTGGTTCATAGCCCGAAAGTGCGGTGCCGAGTGCAACTGCATCTGCTGGGAAGTTCGAATAGTCATCCACCGCGACTACTTGCGCGCCCGCACCAATCGCATAAAGCATTTCAGTTGCTGTGGGCGACAGTGAAATAATCCGCATAGGTTGCGTAGTGAGAGTTAAATCACCAACAGTCACCGGATAAGTTGAATTCGCACTCGTGGTTTCGGTTGTTTCAACTACCGAAGTTTCAGTCGTTGTGTCACTTCCACCGCAAGCAGTTAATGCTGTCAATAAAAAAAGGCCGGCAATGCCGACCAGAGATTTCTTCCTCATATAATTTCCTTTTATCCCTCTGGCGAGGATCGTAAGTGAAATGCAGTACTAGGCGACCGGACTAAATGTCATCGCCTTAATTTCTCGAGACGATTTCACTAATACCGTTGCGGGACAGTGCTGGAATCTAACCAGACTTCGCTAAGCATTACATCGCTCCGACTATTGCCGAAGCATGGCAAGACTATCACTTGCTGTAATCAGAGCAACTATCAAAGATTAAAAGTTTGGAAAATTTATGAGCAATAATGTCAACGCAAGTTCAAACGAAAACCCCCCAGAAAACGACCCACGTCCAAAAGAACTTCGTACCCCGAAATCTTTGCTTTTAGTTCATACTGGTCATGGAAAAGGAAAGAGTTCATCCGCTTTTGGAGTAATGATTCGAGGCGTTGCACTCGATTGGAAAGTTGGTGTTGTCCAGTTTGTCAAATCTGGAAACTGGAATGTCGGAGAAGAAAAAATTGGCCATCAACTTGGAGTTGACTGGTTTGCACTCGGTGAAGGCTTCACTTGGGATTCGCAAAACCTAGATCAGGACAAACAACTTGGCGCGCAGGCTTGGAGCAAAGCCCAGGAATTGCTTGGAAGTGGCATTTATGATCTGTTGATTTTTGATGAGCTTACATATTTACTCAATTGGAACTGGACCGAAACTCAACCAGTAATCGATGCTTTATTGAAACGTCCCGAACATACCAGTGTCGTCGTCACTGGTCGAGATGCACCTCAATCACTAATTGATATTGCCGACACAGTTACTGAAATGCGAAATATCAAACATGCGTATGAAAGTGGGTTCAAGGCAAAGCGTGGGATTGATTACTAATGCAACCTGAAATCAATTCAGACATTTCATTGCCGCTCGGTTTGATTGTGCTTCTTGGTGGTGCTCGGAGCGGAAAGAGTTCCCTAGCAGTTGAACTTGCAACACGATCAAACAAAACAGTTGTCTTTATTGCCACTGCTCAAGCTCATGATCAAGACATGAAAAATAGAATTGTGCGACATCAAGCTGAGCGACCTAGTTGGACAACAATCGAATCCCCTATTGAGTTGAATGCCGCACTTAAAGACTGCCCTGCAAACTCACTGGTGATCATTGACTGTTTGACCCTGTGGGTTTCTAATCTGATGCTTGCTGGATACAGCGAAACAGAGATTCGCACTGCAAATACTCGGACACTTGCAGCAATTGATAAGCGCACCGGCACAACAATCGCCGTAAGCAACGAAGTCGGACTCGGCATCGTTCCTGAAACAACAATTGGCCGTGCGTATCGAGATGTACTCGGGCGAGTAAATCAACAATGGGTCCGAGCATCAAGTCGATCATTATTTTTAGTCGCTGGAATGGCGGTTGATTTATATGAACCAAAGGAATTATTCAAATGACGGCAATGTGGTTACGAAAATCGTTGCAGAACTTACCTGCGGATAATGAGACAACACGAGGCGAAGTTCAAGAACGTGCAAATAATATTTTGCGTCCAGCAGGAGCGCTTCAAAAACTCGATGATATTGCAATTTGGATGGCAGGTTGGCAAGCAACGAACCAACCAAAAGTTTCGCGCCCAGCCGCACTTGTTTTTGCAGCCGACCATGGTGTCGCTGCCTCTAGTTCAATTAGCGCATATCCGTCCGAAGTGACAGCGGCAATGCTCAAGGCCTACCAATCTGGAAAATCAACACTCTCGGCATTTGCAAAAATCGCGGGCGCAACAGTGCGCGCCGTTGACGTTGGCGTGGGCATGCCGACGCAAGACATTCAAGTTGAAGCAGCAATGTCAGAGCAACGCTTTGATGAAGCGCTGATTGCCGGTCGTAACGCAGTCGAACAACTCGATGCGGATCTGTTGGTCATCGGCGAAATGGGAATAGGCAACACGACAGTTGCCGCCGCGATTACTGCTGCGCTACTCGGTGGCGAACCAAGTTCGTGGGTTGGCAGGGGCACTGGCGTCGATCAACAGGGGTACGAACGTAAGTGTATGGCTGTAGATCGTGCTGTAACACGAATCAAGGCAATTGAAGATCCAATCGAAATTTTACGACAACTTGGCGGAGCAGAAATTGCAGCAATGACGGCGGCGATTGTCGCGGCGCGAATTCTTCGACTTCCGATTGTGATCGACGGATTCGTCGTAACATCTGCTGCGCTTGTGCTGCACCAAGTTTCGAAAGATGCTCTTAATCACTGTGTATTCAGTCATTGTTCGGCCGAGTCTGGCCACCGAAAAGTGCTAGGGCACTTGAACAAGCCATATTTATTAGACCTAGATATGCGACTTGGCGAAGGCAGCGGAGCAATGGCTGCTGTGCCATTAATCGCAATGGCGTGTGCTGGTGTCACTGAGGTGCCAACATTTCAAGAATGGTTCGGCTCATAAAATTGTTTCGTGGATTTTTCGTCGCGTTGAGTTTTCTCACGCGGATTCCAATTCGCCACAAGCACGAACCTCAAGTCGGAGCGGCGGCACCGTGGTTTCCGATTGTCGGCATTATTGTGGGCGCAATCGTCGGCGGCGTTGCGTGGGGTATCAGCAATCTCACGACCCCAATAGTTGGTGCTGCTGTTGGCGTTTTAGTCGGCGTTGCGGTCACTGGCGCATTTCATGAAGACGGTCTCGCTGATATTGCCGACGCATTTGTTGGCGGATGGACAACCGAACAGCGTTTAAAAATTCTCAAGGATCCACTACACGGTTCATACGGGGTCGTGGCGATATGCGGTTCAATCGTGCTACGGATTTGCGCACTCAGCGCAATATCACCGCGCGATATGTTCACAGCCGCAATTGCCGCACACTGCCTTGCCCGCGCCGGGGCACTCGGACTCATGCTGACAACTGCGCTTGCTCGCCATGAAGGACTCGGATCGGACTATGTCAGTTCGCTCAGAACTTCTCGAGCAGCTACCTCGCTCAGCGTCTCACTACTAATCGTCATTGTGCTGACTGGCATATGGTCAGTTGCAGTAGTCGGCGCCACGATTGTTGGCGCTGCAACAATTCGCTGTTGGTCAAAAAAGAAAATCGGTGGAATAACCGGCGATGTTCTCGGTGCCGCCGAACAACTCAGCGAAGCCTTAATTCTCGTCGCCCTCAGCGCCCGCTAAAACCAAATAAGCAAATTAATAGGCGGCGACTGGGCTAGTTTCGGGAAAATCTATTTTCTAATTTGAGTCCATATTCAGACTTCGTGCGCAAAACATCGCGACTTCAGTGAATTACCGTTGCGGGACAGTGCCGGATTTTCACCGGACTTCGCTGGGTTCTACACATTGCAACTATTGCTGCAACGTCCCGACCCTACCAGAACTATCTAGCCGTTGACGAAAGCCCCGAGTCGCGTGATGCCTTCGCGCAAGTCGTCATCGCCGAGGGCGAACGAAAACCTCGCATAGCGCGCCAACCCGAAAGCCTCGCCGGGTACGAACGCAACTTTGGCGCGATCCAAGATCACGTCGGCCAGTTCAAGTGTCGTCGCCGCGGTGACGCCACTCAAACTGCGGTTCAACAAACCCGAAAAGTCTGGAAAACAATAAAACGCACCTTGCGGCGCCATGCAATTGACGCCCGCAATCTGATTCAGCATCGAGTGCATCAAAGCGCCACGACGCGCGAAACTCTCGCGCATCATCGCCACGGCCGACAAATCACCCGAAACAGCGGCCAAAGCCGCATATTGCGCCACATTCGAAACATTCGAAGTCGTATGACTCTGAAAATTGATCGCCGCCTTCATCACGTCGGGTGGCCCGATCATCCAGCCGACACGCCAGCCAGTCATCGCATAGGTTTTTGCAACACCATTGACGATCACGCACCGGTCGGCAATCTCGGGCACAACCATGGGCATCGATGTAAAAACATGTTTGCCATAGGTCAAGTGCTCATAAATTTCGTCGGTCACGACCCAAACATCATTCGCCGCGGCCCATTTGCCGATCGCAATTGTTTCTTCGCGTGAATAAACAGCGCCGCTCGGGTTGTCGGGCGAGACAAACAGCAAAACTTTCGTCTTCGGCGTCTTGGCTCTTTCAAGTTGGTCGACGGTGACTTTGAATTCGGTTTCTTGTGTCGTGTCGATCACGACCGGCACCCCACCCGCGAGCGCAATTGCCTCTGGATACGTCGTCCAATACGGTGCTGGGCAAATAACCTCGTCGCCCGGGTCGCAAAGAGCGGCGAACGCCACGAAAACCGCGTACTTACCGCCGACGGTCACCAAAACTTGCGACGCCGCGCATTCAAAACCCGAATCGCGTTTTGTCTTCGCTGCAATCGCCTCGCGCAACTGCGGCAATCCGGCGGCCGGCGTATACCGATGCGCTTTCGGGTCGTGCGCCGCCCGCACCGCCGCTTCGACAATGTATTCAGGCGTCGGAAAGTCGGGTTCGCCGGCGCCAAAACCGATTACATGTTCGCCTTTGGCTTGAAGCGCTTTGGCCTTCGCGTCAACCGCGAGCGTCGCCGATTCGGCGATGGCTGAGAGTCGTTTCGAAACTCGTGATTTAGGTAGTGAATTCGCAGCCACGGCTGCCATGCTTACACAGTGGATCGAAATTGTCACGGTTATTTTCAGATTTCGCGATGAACATTGACGAGGTACTAGAAGCCGATTGGGACGCGGTGCCGACCCTGCGCGACCCGGTGTTGATCATCGCCTTGCGCGGTTGGTTCGACGCGGCGGGGGCGGCAACGAGCGCCCTCGAATGGTGTCTCGACAATCGCGCCGTCACGGTCGTAGCCAGCATCGATTCAGATCCATTTTTCGACTTCACCCACGAGCGACCTGAGATTTATTTCGACGACGATGACGAGCGCAGAATCCGTTGGCCCGAGAACGACATCGTCGTGGCCCGCTACCCAGAGGGCTCGCGCGATCTGGTCGTATTGTCCGGCGTCGAGCCACACACCAACTGGAATATTTTCTGTGAATGCATCATTCAAATCGCGAAAAACTTGAACTGCGGTGTAGTCGTCACGGTCGGGGCGATAGCCGAGGCGATACCCCACACCCGCACGCCATCGGTGTTCGGCAGCACAACCAACGCCAGTCTCGCCCGTCGACTCAAACTCTCGAGACCGACTTATCAAGGTGTAACCGGCATCGTCGGCGTGATGCAGGAACGCTTCGAACGCGAACAACTCGCGGCAGTTTCTCTGCGTGTCGGCGTGCCTCACTACTTGACCAATGCCCAGCACCCAAAATCAAGTGCCGCATTGTTGCGACATCTTGAAATCGTTCTCGGTGTACCTACACGCCACGCCGAACTTTACGAAGAAATCCAACGATGGGAAGAACTTCACGACGCCGCCGTCGACGGCGACGACCAGGTTTCAGATCATCTGGCCCGACTCGAGGCCGACTACGACGCGCGCACCAAATTCGAGATCCCCAGCGCCGACGACCTGGCTACAGAGCTCGAGAAATTTCTTCGCGAACAGCCCGACGAAGACACCTGAGTTCACCAAAAATTCACTTTAATAAGTCTCTCAAGATTTATCGAGAGACTTATATTTGAATTATGACCTCATCAAAACGACGTGCTCAGGTTTTTGCTGCCCTGGGCGACGAACTTCGACTTGAAATTGTCGAAGAGCTCGTATGGTCAGACCGCACGCCTGGTGAGCTAATCGACAAATTTGAAATTCGATCTGCCTTACTTGCCCACCATCTTGATGTGCTTGAGCGTGCTGGTCTAATTGAGCGAACCGAGTCTCACACTGATGGTCGCAAACGCTTCGTCAAATTGACAAGAAACAATTACGAATTGCTAAGCAATGTCAACAAAATCAATCAGGTTGTTTTTGTATGTCGACAAAATTCAGCACGATCTCAAATTGCTGCGGCAATCTTGCGTTCAGTAACCGGTGAAAATGTGGCAAGCGCGGGCACTCAACCAGCTCTTAACTTGCATCCGCTCACGATCAAGATTGCCAAAAAGCATCGACTCGATCTCTTAAACGCCATGCCCCGTGACCTCAAAGGTCTCAAAATCAAGGGCAAGACCATAATCACCGTTTGCGATCAATCGCATGACGAGCTTGCAAACCCACTGACACGTCTTCATTGGTCAATGCCCGATCCTGCTGAACTCGGCACGATGGCAGCCTTCGAAAAAACTTTTCAAGAACTCGTCGAGCGAATTCAACCACTCGTCAAGTAATCAAACACAAAAAAGGAGAAATAATGAGTTTTGTTCAACCAACCGAAGAGCATGAGATTATCGACAATGCCGTGAACCAACTTTCCCGCAAATACGCCGGAAAGTTTGACGAAAGCGACATACTTCCAGTCGTAAAAGAGTCATATCAGAGTTTCGCTGACGCGAAGGTCCGTACTTTCGTCGCAGTTTTTACTTCAAGATACGCAGACGACCGCCTTCGTGCTCTCGCAAAAAATCGGGGTTTGATCACCGATGCTCCACCATCTGTTCTTTTCGTTTGCGTGCACAATGCGGGCCGCTCTCAGATGGCAGCGGGTTGGCTTCGACACTTATCGCGCGGAAAAATCGAAGTTTACTCTGGCGGATCACTCCCCGGAAAAGATCTAAACGAATCTGCAGTCGAAGCAATGCGCGAAGTTGGCATTGACATCGCTAATGAATTTCCGAAGCCGTTCGCTGTGGAAATTGTTCAAGCCGCAGATGTAGTTATCACAATGGGTTGTGGCGACACCTGCCCGATTTTTCCTGGCAAGCGCTATGAAGATTGGGCGCTCGACGATCCTGCAGGCCTTGGTGTTGAGGCGGTTCGACCAATTCGAGATGACATTCGTCGCCGAGTTGAAGATCTAATCTCTGACTTCGCCATCAATATCAAATAAGAAAAGGCCCCGAGCGTTGCCCGGGGCCTTTCACTTACTTCTTAATCAACTATCAGCCTGCACCACACTTCTTGGCGAGATCAACACCTTTGGCAGCCGACGCACCAAGCAATGGTGTGTAACCGAGAGCCTCAGCATTCTTTGGACCAAAGTCATTAATCAACCATTGAAAGAATTGTGCGACAACCTTGTTCTTTGCGTCAGATGATGTCTGGCACAAACCATAAGTCACGGCACCAAGTGGATATGCAGTCTTATTTGTTGCCTGCGTCCAGCTGAAGGCAATGAGTCCACGCGCGTCTTGAATTCCGCCTGCAAGATGTGAGTTATACCCAGCTGCAGTCGGCGCCACGAAGGCTCCAGCGGCATTGCGAATATTTGCCGCACGAATACCTTTCGCTGCACGAGTTGGGTCGGTCACATAAGCAACTTCGGCGTAGCCAATTGCACCGTTCGTATCAGCAATATAGTTCGCTTGGTTGTTGTTTTGGGGCTGACCGACAAAACGGGAACCGAACTTGGTCACGCCACCTGGTACACATGACTGAAATGCGTCATTGATTACCCAGTCTGGGTTCACCGCGCCCTTCATGTACTGGCAGAAGTTGTTGGTTGTTCCCGAAGTATCTGCACGATAAACAACTTGAATTGCTCTGTCAGGAAGAGTGACTTTGATCTGCTTGAAGGTCGCAATTGTCTTGCCACCAACTTTGATCGAGAATGTATCAGTCGGCTTGATATTTGAAGTCATATTGACTTCAGCTTTTGAGGCAACGGTTAACGACTTCAAAACTTTTTTTGTTGTGTCGTCGTACCACTCAATTCTTTTACCTTTGTTGGCCTTCAAAGTTGCCGGCAACATTGACACGGTAATTTTCGCTGAGGTTCGCGAAACATTCTCCCACAAAGCCGTCGCACCTTTTACATCTGACTTCTTTTTTTGATTTGCCCATGTTGGGTTTGTCTTGATGTCATTTGCAATGCTTGGGTCGTTCCACTTTTCAACTGTTCCACCGAAAATACCGTTGATAGTTCCTGGGCTAAGCGAAAGTGTCGCGCCGCCGAGTTCATCGAGACGATACGCAACCGCAATAGCACCCGCTACATACGGAATGTATGTCCACTCAAATGTTGGAAGGTCTGCCGAACCTACAGCCGAGTCAGTACCCGCAAACTTGAATGTGCCTGATTTAAAATTTTTCTTACCAGTACCCGAACCTGTCGATTGATAAGTCAAGTTGTGGCCGAATGTTTTATTGAATTCGGCAATTGCCGGAGTCAAAAATTGCACTGGAAACGATGCGCCGCCTCCGGTGACATCTTCTGCTTTCGCAATCGATGCACTCGAAAGAACGCTCGCTGCTGTGATCATCACAGCGACGAAACGCTTTGCCCGTTTATTCATGATTTCTCCTTTTAGTTTGATAACTATTTCGTTACGAAACAGTACGAGTTCACAATTAACTGAGTGCCACAACCAGAAGACGAATCGGCAACGCAGAGGTAAACAGATAGTTAACTGTCAGCCGAACTTGCCCTGAACATAGTCAGCAGTTCGCGTGTCAGTCGGGTTGGTGAACATCTTTCGCGTTGAGTCGGCTTCAACCAAATACCCCGGACCACCATCTGTCAAGAAAAATGCACAGTAGTCACTCACGCGACTCGCCTGTTGCATGTTGTGCGTAACAATAATTACTGTGATTTTTTCTGCAAGCTCTTTAATGGTTTCTTCAATTCGCAAAGTACTTCCGGGGTCTAACGCCGAGCACGGCTCGTCCATCAGTAGCACTTGTGGCTCAACTGCCAAAGACCGAGCAATACAAAGACGCTGTTGCTGTCCGCCCGACAACGACCCGCCAGATGCCTGCAGTCGATCTTTTACTTCTTTCCATAGACCCGCACGCGTCAGACATCGCTCGACAATTTCGTCGTGATTAGAGCGTTTTAGGTGTGCAAGTTTGATGCCGGCCAATACGTTTTCTCGAATCGTCATCGCTGGAAATGGGTTTGGCTTCTGGAAAACCATTCCGACCTTCAACCGAATCATTGCTGGGTCTTCTTCTGGAGCGTAAATGTCTGAACCATTTAGCAAAACCGCCCCCGCCATCGCGGCCGACGGAATAAATTCATGCATTCGATTTAAAAGTCGAATGAAAGTCGATTTTCCACACCCCGATGGGCCAATCAGACCAGTGACCGTTCGCTCAGGAAATCGAAGCGAGACATTCGACAGCGCATGATGCTTACCGAACCAAGCATGCACGCCTTGTGTCTCAAGACCAATGAATTTGTTGAATTCACCATTTTGCTGATTCGCGCTCTGATTTGTGGTGATCTGAGTCTGTGTCATATCGAGTGTCCTTTGGTTCATTCCTAATTCACTTTCGACGGTTTGCGTTGGCTTTTAGAGCCACCCTGTTTCCCAGTCGACGGGCAATTATGAAAAAGAATAAGACTAATGCCAACAATACGAGCGAACCTGTCCAGGCACGGGCGGTTGAATACTCAGTGCCATACATAAACATCGCAAAAATATATGTTGGCAGAGACGCAACTGTGCCTCCTATTGGGTTCCATACAAAACCGTTGGTATTTAACGATGTCAATAAAAGTGGTGCTGTTTCACCAATCACACGAGCAATACCAAGAATTGCCGCCGTGCTTAGTCCGGCGCGAACCGTCGGCAACACAACCAACAGAGCAGTTCGCCATTGACGAGCGCCCAACGCATACCCGGCGCTCCGAATATCGTCAGGAACCAGTTTCAAAACTTCTTCAGCCGTGCGAGAAACAGTTGGCAACATCAAAACCGCGAGAGCGAGTCCACCTGCGAGACCCGAATATTTACCCATTGATCTAACAACCGTGGCAAATAGAAATAGTCCTGCCACAACCGACGGCACACCCGCCATTGATTGAACAATAAATCGCACCAAAAATGTAAGACGACCACGAACTTCGGTTAGATAAATTCCGGTGAGAATGCCAAGGGGAAGAGTCACGACAGTTGCAATTGCAACCATGATTAAAGATCCAACAATCGCATGACCCGCGCCACCGATGTTCAACTCATCGTCTGGGGTTGAAGTACGCATATCAGAAATGAAGTAACCGGGATAAACCGCTCGATAACCCTTTAAGATCACGGTCACAAATATTGACAACCAAGGCACAAATGCAAGAACAGCGAGCGAAGTTATAACTACTCGCAAAACTGCATCTCGTCGTTCTTTTGCTCCAAGTTTTGATGCGATACCAATGACCCACGCAAGGTTGATCAATAAGAATGCAACTGCCCAGCCATCAAAGTTGGCAAGCGGTGTCAAAATAGTGGCAACAAAAGCAGCAATTGCAAAAGTCAACATGCGACCAAAACCCAGCAGTCGTTTCGAGCGACTGACCGCCCATGGTCGCCGAGGTTCGGCAGTCGTCAACTGGCCAGCATTTGCTACGGTGCTCATGCTCTTGGCGTCGTCCTTGCGACGATGCTCGACGCGATCATGTTGACAATCAGCGTGATAATAAACAGAACGAGGCCAGATGCGATCAGTGCAGAAATTTCTTTGTCAGTCGCCTCGCCAAACTTCAAGGCGATCATTGACGCAACGTTTCCTCCAGCAGAGTCAAGTATTTCAAAGGAGTACCTAAAAACTAGATTCAACATCAAATAAATCGCAACGGTCTCACCAAGGGCTCGCCCAAGACCCAACATCGCGCCTGCAATCACTCCACTTTTACCGTATGGCATGACAACCGATCTGATTGCACCCCACTTTGATCCGCCGAGCGCAAAACAAGTATCGATTAAGTCACGCGGGGTTCGAGAGTAAACCTCTCGTGAGACAGAAGTTGTAATCGGCACAACTAAAGCGGCCAATACGCAACCTGCGACAAATGGACTTCGACCAAAGTTTTCAAATTCAACAGAAAAAATCGGTATGAAAGAAAGTCGATCATTAAGCAACGTGGCCCACCGCACGCCAATGGCTGTGAAGACTTGAATGCCCCAAAGACCAAAAATTAAAGAAGGAATCGCCGCTGCTAGGTCGAGCAGCGAGACGAGCACTCGGTATATCGAACGCGGCGCATAAAACTCGATGTAAAGAGCACCGCCTATTGACAGGGGTACGGCAATCAACATGGCAATCAGCGCTACGACAAGCGAGCCCACGATCATTGGGCCGATCGAGAAAACACTCTCGTCGACTTCGACTACCGCCCCTTCAACTGCACCACCAAGTGGGTCTTCGCCAGCCGAAAACCACTCTGAGCCCGTGATGAAGTCCAAACCGAACTGCCTGAAAGTTTCTGCGCTACGCATGACCAAAAATACCGAGATAAACCCGAGCAACAACAGAGCAATTAATGCACCACCGGTAACAATGCGTCGAAAAATTCTGTCAGCCCTGCTGTAGACGACCATCATTTGACGGGGTTCAGGGGTTTCGACAATGGTCACATTTCGATTCTCACATCAAGTGCTGAACCAAGAATTAATCAGAAGTGAACGGCAGGTGAATTATCGGGCGGCGTGAAATCCCTCGTCCAAATCGGCCAAAATATCCTCAATCGTTTCAAGACCCACCGAGAGACGAATCAGTCCTGGAAACACACCAGTTGAAGCCTGCTCTGCCGGCGTCAATTGACTGTGGGTCGTCGAAGCCGGGTGAATTACGAGGCTGCGAACATCGCCGATATTGGCGACATGGCTGTGCAGTTTTAGCGCGGCCACGAACTTCTGACCAGCCTCGACACCGCCTTTGATGTTGAAGGCCAAGACCGAGCCATAACCCTTGCCTTTGCCGTAGCGCTTTGCCCGCTCGTGCCAAACATTGGTGGCAAGACCCGGATAAAAAACTTCTTCAACCTGGGGGTGCTTGGCCAGATATTCGCCAACTTGCTGTGCATTTGCCCAATGACGATCCATTCGCAATGACAAGGTTTCAAGTCCTTGCAAGAAGTTGAACGCATTGTCGGGTGTCGTGGCCATGCCCAGGTCGCGCAACATCTGCACACGCGCCTTGATGATGAATGATCCCGCGCCGAGCGCCGGCCAATAAGCCAAGCCGTGATAACTCGGGTCTGGTTGTGTGAAGTTGGGGAACTTGTCGCCCTTGCCGAAGTCGAAAGTGCCGCCGTCAATGATCGCGCCACCAATGCTCGTGCCGTGACCGCCGATGAACTTCGTCAACGAATGCACCACAATGTCCGCACCCCATTCGATCGGTCGAATCAAATACGGTGTCGGCACAGTGTTGTCGACGATCAACGGCACCCCCGCGTCGTGGGCGACTCTGCTCACCCCTTCAATGTCGAGCACGTTGTTGCGTGGGTTCGCCAGAACTTCACCGTAAAACGCTTTTGTGTTTGGCTTGATCGCCGCACGCCACTGATCAAGATTGTCTGGGTCTTCAACGAAACTTACTTCAATGCCAATTTTTGGCAGCGTGTAATGAAACAAGTTGTAGGTGCCGCCGTACAAACTTGGTGAAGCAACGATGTGAGCACCCGCTTCGGCGAGCGTCAAAATCGCCAACAACTCTGCTGATTGACCCGAACTAACTGCAAGTGCGCCAGGCAAGCCGACTGCAGTTGTGACGCCACCTTCGAGTGATGACAATCGCGCCTCAAGCACACCTTGAGTCGGGTTCATGATGCGGGTATAGATGTTTCCGATCTCGGCGAGCGCAAACAAATTTTGTGCATGCTGTGCATCGCGAAACACATAACTTGTTGTGCGATAGACCGGCACCGCGCGTGCGCCAGTTGCCGAATCTGGTTCTTGACCAGCGTGAATTTGACGAGTTTCAAAGCCCCAATTTGCGTTTGTCATAGGCTCGGCAAACTAGCAGGCTAATCCCGACTAAACAACTCGGGTTTCAAGAATTCTCGATTTTTGCTGGAAACCCAGACTCAGCCGCCTGAAATTTCGGAAACCTTCTTTTTGCCCTTTGAAATCCACGGCATCATCGACCGCAAGTGCGAGCCAACTTTTTCAATTGGATGATTCTTGCCAGCGTTGCGAAGCTCAGAGAATCGCTTGCGTCCCGAGTCGCTTTCGGCAATCCACTCTTCGGCGAACTTGCCCGTCTGAATTTCTTCGAGAATCACTTTCATCCGCTTCTTCGTATCAGCGTCGATGATTCGCGGTCCGCGAGTTACATCGCCATACTCGGCAGTGTCTGAAATCGAATATCGCATGCCTGCGATGCCCTCTTCATACATCAAGTCGACGATCAATTTCACTTCATGCAGACACTCGAAATATGCCATCTCGGGTGCATAGCCCGCCTCGACGAGCGTCTCGAAACCGGCCATCACGAGTGAAGTCACGCCGCCACACAACACAACTTGTTCACCGAACAAGTCGGTTTCGGTTTCTTCGGGAAACGACGTTTCAATTACACCAGCGCGAGCGCCACCGATCGCCTCGGCATACGACAGAGCCAATGCTTTCGCCTTGCCCGTCGCGTCTTGATGCACGGCGATCAGTGCCGGCACCCCGCCTCCTTCGGTGAATGTGCGTCGCACCAAGTGACCTGGGCCCTTTGGCGCGATCATGATCACATCTACGCCCTTCGGGGGTGCGATGCGCTCAAATCGAATATTGAACCCGTGCGCAAACGCCAACGCTTTGCCATCAGCGAGATTGGCCTTGATGTGCTCGTCATAAATCTTTTTCTGTTCGGTGTCGGGCGCGAGAATCATGATCACGTCGGCCCACTTCGTGGCCTCGGCGATAGACAAAACTTTTAATCCGGCTGCGGTCGCCTTGGCCGCCGAAGACGAACCCTCGCGCAAACCAACGACGACATCGACCCCGGACTCTTTGAGATTCAACGCGTGGGCGTGACCTTGCGAGCCGTAACCGATGATCGCCACCTTCTTCGAGCGGATAATCGACGGGTCAGCGTCTTTCTCGTAGTAAACATTCGCAGCCATTAACTTGCCTTTCCTTTTGTGTTTACCGCACGAACTTTTGCCGTGCGATCTAGTTTCGGCAACGCCACTCGACCCGTGCGTTGAGACTCGACGATGCCATATTGGCGCAACAACTCTGAGAAATCGTTCAATTTTTCGGGGCTACCGTCGAGGCTCACGCTCAGCGCCTCGGGCCCGACACCCAGAATTTTGCCCTCGAAAATGTTCACCAATTCGACGACTTGCCCGCGCTGTTCGGGGGTTGCACGAACGGTGGCGACCATCAATTCGCGCTCAACAGAGTTGCGCGGATCGAGTTCGAAAATGCGCACGACATCGACCAACTTGAACAATTGCTTGACCATCTGCTCGAGAGTCGCGCTCTCGAGATCGACGACGATCGTGATGCGACTGTAATCTTCTTGCTCTGTCGGCGCCACGGCGAGCGAAAAAATGTTGTAGCCACGACGCGCGAATAGCGAGGCGACGCGCGCCAAGACTCCCGGCCGGTTTTGCACCAGCACCGAGAGCACGTGGTGGTTGGACGCGCTTCCGAAAGGATTAGATGTCGTCATCGCAGCAACTCGCGTCGCGACTCTTGCGATGGTTGCAGCATGATTTCGTCGTTGCTTCGACCCGCCGCCACCATCGGAAACACCTGCTCGGTCGGCGCGATTCTGAACTCGACAACCACCGGACGGTCGTTGATGCTGTTCGCCTTGTCGATCGCCGACTCGACTTCTTCGGGCGACTCGCAACGAATGCCGACACAGCCCATCGCCTCAGACCATTTCACATAATCGGGCACCGACTCTGAGAAGTGCACTTGGCTATAGCGATTGTCGTAGAACATTTCTTGCCATTGACGCACCATGCCCAAGTTCGAGTTGTTCAAAATGCCGACCTTGATCGGTATCTGCTCGACCGCGGCGGTCACAAGTTCTTGGGCCGTCATCTGGAAGCAACCGTCGCCGTCGATCGCCCAGACAGTTTTGTCGGGGCGCCCGACTTTGGCGCCGATCGCCGCGGGCACCGAGAAGCCCATCGTGCCGAGACCACCCGAGTTGACCCAGGTATACGGCTCGTTGAAATGCCAGAACTGGCTCGACCACATCTGGTGCTGGCCCACGCCAGATACCAAAATCGTGCCTTCGGGTGAGGCGTCGCGAAGTTTCTCGAGACAATATTGCGGCTTCAAGGCTTCGCCTGGCTGGCTCTGCTCGTAGGCAAGCGGGAAGTTTTCTTTCCAGCCGTTCACGCGACTGCGCCATGCAGAAATGTCCGCTTGTTTCGTGCCGCCAACCATCAGATCGCGCAAGGCGACGATCATTTCTTCGATCACCAATCGGCAGTCTCCGACGATCGGCACATCGGGCTTGCGCACCTTGCCCTGCTCGGCGGGATCAATGTCTACGTGGATGATTTTCGCGTCGGGGGCAAATGTCGAAACCTTGCCCGTCACTCGGTCGTCGAAACGCGAGCCGAGGGCGATCAACAAATCTGCACGTTGCATCGCGGTAACTGCGGTTGCAGTGCCGTGCATGCCAGGCATGCCCAAACACAGCGGATGATCGTCGGGAAACGCGCCGCGCGCCATCAGCGTCGTCACGACCGGAATGTTCATCAACTCGGCGAGTTCGCGCAAAGCCGCCGCGGCGCGGGCCTTGAGCACGCCACCACCCACATAAAGAATCGGTTGCTTTGAAGCGAGAATCAATTTCGCCGCTTCTTTGATCATCCGCGGATGACCTTTTGTCGTCGGCTTGTAACCAGGCAAACTGTCGATCACTTCATCGTCAGTTGGCCAGTGCCACGTCATCGTGTTTTGCAAGACATCTTTCGGCACATCGATCAACACCGGGCCCGGTCGACCGGTCGTCGCAATGTGAAACGCCTGACGAATCGCCAACGGAAGATCGTCGGGGCTCATCACCAGTTCGTTGTGCTTGGTGATGCTGCGAGTGATGCCGACGGTGTCGCATTCTTGAAATGCGTCGGTGCCGATCGCGCTCGTCGGCACCTGGCCCGTGATCGCCACCATCGGAATCGAGTCCATGTAGGCGTCGCAAAGCGGTGTCACCAGGTTCGTCGCCGCAGGACCACTTGTCACCATCGCCACGCCGGGTCGACCTGTCACATGCGCGTAACCCTCGGCCATGTGACCAGCGCCTTGTTCGTGACGCACAAGAATGTGGCGAATGCTCGACTTGATCAACGGGTCGTAGGCGGGCAGAATGCAACCACCCGGAAGACCGAACATCACATCGACCTTCTCTTGCTCGAGACCTTTGATCAAAGCCTGGGCACCAGTGAGTTGCTGATTCGACTTCATTTTTAACCTCCTCTTGCTACTTTCTTTTTTGTTGCTGCTAATTTTTGATTTTTGGGAATAAAAAAACCTCCCTGGCGGGAGGTTGTCGGCGCACGCTTTGGAGCGCGCGCCTAGAGAATGACGACGACAGAAACGCTAAGACGACCTGAAACCGTTGTAAACATCCCTTCAAGTGTGGCAGTCAAAACGCCACTTTCGCAACCTAAATAACGACTAGTTTTCGCCCGATTTTGCCACGACCACCACACGGCGTTGGGCCGCGGCGATGTCGCCCGTCGAACCGACATTGAGCCCGCCCACATGTGCCGTCTCGATAAATATCGCGACTTCGGGCGCAACCCCCGAGATGAGTCGACATACATTTCGCGCCCGTTGTTTGGCCAGCGCGAGCATCAACCTGGTCGGACCGTCACCCGCATAACCCGTGCAAGTTACCGAAAATCTTTGGTTGAGCGACGAGGCGAATTTGTTCAGTCGCAGTTTTTGCTGGCTTGAAAGTTTGGCGCTCATCGGGGAGAAAGACTGCACAACGGTTTGCTTGGTGATCACCTCGATTGGTGGCGAAGATGTCGTCGAGTTGCTGGTGCTCGTCGCGACAGTCGTAAATGTGGTCGATGTAGTTGATGTGGTCGATGTAGTTGACGTAGTCGCAGTCGTAGATGTAGTCGTCACCGATGGCGACTGCGACCCCGAAGAATCTGAGCCACCCGAAGATTGCGGAGCGACCGTTGTCGTGGTTGCTGGCACCGTCGTAGTCGTAGTCGTCGTCGTAGTCGTAGTCGTCGTTGGCGTCACGGCCGACGACGAAGTCGATGCCGCCCCGAAACCGAAACTGTTGATCGCCGTAATGCGAAACAAATATGCCGTGTCGTTGGTCAGACCGGTGACCGTCGCGCTCGTCGAGGTCGAGACTCCGTCAGCAAATACCGACCATGAAGTTCCGCTGTTTGACGAATACTCGATTCGATAATCGGTTATCGACGCGCCACCTGTCGAAGGTGCGCTCCATGACAACACGACTTGCGTGTCACCCGAACTGCCTGTCGGCGCGGCGACGCGCGCGGGCTCGGTCACCGAACTCACCGTTCGCCCCGTGCCAAAAGCGACCACACTCAGCGCGTCACCCATTTCGTTTGCCTCGTCGCCCAAACTTGCCGTGGCTCCGTAACCGAGGCGACCATTAGAGCCACTGCCCCAACATTTAACCGTGTTGTTGTCAAGCACCGCGCACGAATGCGCGTCACCCACGCTGATCGCCTTGGCGGTTCGCCCCGTGCCCAAGTCGACAGCAACAAGATTGTCACCCATCTCGCCCGCCGCATCACCCAAACTCGTGGTTGCCCCAGACCCAAGACGACCACTCGCACCATTTCCCCAGCACTTGACCGTGTTGTTGTCGAGCAGTGCGCAGGTGTGTGATGTGCCCGAACTAATTGAGTTCGCAGTTCTGCCCGTACCCAACGCAACCGCACCCAACGTGTCGCCCATTTCGCCAGTTGCGTCGCCACGATCATCAGTATCGCCATAGCCAAGACGACCATTTCCGTTTCCGCCCCAGCACTTGACCGTGTTGTTGTCGAGCAGTGCGCACGAATGTGCATCACCGCTGCTGATCGCTTTGGCGGTTCGACCCGTGCCCAAAGCAACCGTCGCCAACGCGTCGCCCATCTCACCGGCGTCGTCACCCAATGAGTTTTGGTTCCCATAGCCGAGTCGCCCATTGGCGCCGCCGCCCCAACACTTCACCGTGTTGTTGTCGAGCAAAGCGCAAGTGTGCGTGCCACCGGCCGAAATAGCGATCGCGGTGCGTCCCGTGCCCAGAGCAACCGTCGCCAACGAGTCGCCCATTTCACCGGCGTCGTCGCCCCGGTCGTCTGTGTCGCCCAAACCCAACTGCCCGTCGGTGTTCAAGCCCCAGCACTTCACGTTGCCGTTGTCGAGCAGAGCACAAGTGTGCGCAGACCCAGCGGTCAAAGCCGTGGCGGTTCGCCCCGTGCCCAATGAGACCGCCGACAACGCGTCGCCCATTTGCCCCGTGGTTCTACCCAGAGAAGTCGCCGCGCCGTAACCGAGTCGTCCGTTTGTGCCTAGCCCCCAACACTTCACCGTGTTGTTGTCGAGCAATGCGCAACTGTGCGAGGCACCCGCCACGATCATCGTCGCGGTGCGACCAGTGCCGAGGTCGATCGCCGGAAGTGCATCGCCCATCTCGCCCGCACCGTCACCCAAACTCGCGGTCGCCGATTGGCCGAGTTGCCCCGAACTGCCGAGTCCCCAACATTTGACGGTGCTGTCGTCGAGCAAGACACATGAATGCGCCGTGCCCAAGTCGAGATATCTCATTAC
>Ga0209835_1000525_pt1 | contig 24948 bp, 22 predicted proteins | sample LakKivwa52mmetaG_FD_184138 | JGI IMG/M metagenome (GOLD analysis project Ga0209835, IMG submission 184138) | Anoxic lake water microbial communities from Lake Kivu, Rwanda to study Microbial Dark Matter (Phase II) - Lake Kivu water 52m metaG... | ecosystem: Environmental > Aquatic > Freshwater >... | reverse complement strand
AGGTTTAGCTGGTTGTGGTGATGTAAATAGTGCATTATCTTTTGGTGGATCAACAGGAGCTAATGTTGCAACTACTTCAAAATGGAATACAAATGGTTTGATTAGTTTTAAAGCTAATATTAATAGTGAATAAAAACTATATTACATATTATAAAAAATAAAGGAAGATAGAGATGATTAATGATAAAATGATAATTATAAACACTTCTAATAATTTCTCAAAAAAAGCATTAATTTCAGGAATTGGAATTACTTAAAAAGGAGGGAGACTGTGTAAAATGATTAAAGTATATAAATCATCTCCTAGTGATAGTTTTACTTTTGAAGAATTTATGACAATTCCTAGAGGTAAAAATGGATTTATTGACAATGAAAAGTCTGCTGGAATAATATTTTATAAACCTGAAGCAAAATTTATCAATATTGGTCTAATTTGGGCTACTACTTCATCTCTAAATCAAGCACGACAAGCTTTAGCTGGTTGTGGTGATATAAATAATGCATTATCTTTTGGTGGAACAACAGGAGCTAATGTTGCAACTACTGAAAAATGGTCTGGTAGTTCTTGGGCTACTGCTTCATCTTTAAATCAAGCACGAACTTTTTTAGATGGTTGTGGTGATGTAAATAATGTATTATCTTTTGGTGGACATACAACACATGTTGTTGCAACTACTGAAAGATGGTCTGGTAGTTCTTGGGTTACTACTTCATCTTTAAATCAAGCACGATATGCTTTAGCTGGTTGTGGTGATATAAATAATGCATTATCTTTTGGTGGACATTCAGGAGCTATTGTTGCAACTACTGAAAAATGGTCTGGTAGTTCTTGGGCTACTACTTCAGCTCTAAATCAAGCACGATATCATTTAGCTGGTTGTGGTGATGTAAATAATGCATTATCTTTTGGTGGACATTCAGGAGCTATTGTTGCAACTACTGAAAGATGGTTTGCTAGTTCTTGGGCTACTACTTCATCTCTAAATCAAGCACGAAATTATTTAGCTGGGTGCGGTGATGTAAATAATGCATTATCTTTTGGTGGAAATACAGGAGCTAATGTTGCAACTACTGAAAGATGGTTTGCTAGTTCTTGGGCTACTACTTCATCTCTAAATCAAGCGCGACTTATTTTAGCTGGTTGTGGTGATGTAAATAATGCATTATCTTTTGGTGGATGGACAGGAGCTAATGTTGCAATTACTGAAAAAATACAATCTGTTATTATGGATATATTTCCATCATATGATAAAGGAGCTTATTTTGTTTCTGGATCATGGTCTGTCACTTCATCTTTAAATCAAGCACGATATGGTTTAGTTGGTTGTGGTGATGTAAATAATGCATTATCTTTTGGTGGATTTACAATAGCTCTTGTTGGAACTACTGAAAAATGGTCTGGTAGTTCTTGGGCTACTACTTCATCTTTAAATCAAGCACGACGTTTTTTAGCTGGTTGTGGTGATGTAAATAATGCATTATCTTTTGGTGGAGATACAGGAGCTAATGTTGCAACTACTGAAAAATGGTCTGGTAGTTCTTGGGCTACTACTTCATCTCTAAATCAAGCACGACGTTATTTTGATGGTTGTGGTGATGTAAATAATGCATTATCTTTTGGTGGACATACAGGATCTAGAGTTGCAACTACTGAAAGATGGTCTGGTAGTTCTTGGGCTACTACTTCATCTCTAAATCAAGCACGAAATGATTTAGCTGGTTGTGGTGATGTAAATAATGCATTATCTTTTGGTGGATATACTTCAGTTAATGTTGGAACTACTGAAAGATGGTCTGGTAGTTCTTGGGCTACTACTTCATTTCTAAATCAAGCACGATATTATTTAGCTGGTTGTGGTGATGTAAATAATGCATTATCTTTTGGTGGATGGGTAGAAGTAAATGTTAATGTTGCAACTACTGAAAGATGGTCTGGTAGTTCTTGGGCTACTACTTCATCTCTAAATCAAGCACGACGTTTTTTAGCTGGTTGTGGTGATGTAAATAATGCATTATCTTTTGGTGGAGGAGATATAGGAGCTAATGTTGCAACTACTGAAAAATGGTCATTTGCATCTGGTTCTATAATAACAAGTACTTTAGCAAATATTTCAACACGAATTGAAAATATTAAAATATCTATATCTCAACAAGATACTTCAATGCAGCTGGGTGAGAAAGGAAATGCTCAAGTTTCATTCGATAATGGTTTTACTTGGTCAAATTTTATTCAATTTGATAAATTATTTACGAATTTTAATGGTCCTTTAGCTAAGACTATTAATACTATATGGTCTATTAAAAACAGTTTAAACAATAATAGTAATGATTTAGCTGGTTGTGGCAGTACTGCTGCTGCTTTATCTTTTGGTGGACATACTGTTACTCCAATTACTGAAAAATGGTCTAATAGTTCTTGGGCTACTACTTCATCTTTAAATCAAGCACGAAATTCTTTAGCTGGTTGTGGTAATACTGCTGCTACTTTGTCTTTTGGTGGAGATACAGGAACAGGAGCTATTGTTGCAACTACTGAAAGATGGTCTGGTAGTTCTTGGGCTACTACTTCAGCTCTAAATCAAGCACGACGTTTTTTAGCTGGTTGTGGTACTTCTACTGATGCATTATCTTTTGGTGGAACAACAGGAGCTATTGTTGCAACAACTGAAAAATGGTCTAGTAGTTCTTGGGCTACTACTTCATCTCTAAATCAAACACGATATGGTTTAGCTGGTTGTGGTAGTATTAATAATGCATTATCTTTTGGTGGAATTTCTTCAGCTATCGTTATTACAATTACTGAAAGATGGTCTGGTAGTTCTTGGGCTACTACTTCATCTTTAAATCAAAACATGGGTTTATTAGCTGGTTGTGGTGATATACATAATGCATTATCTTTTGGTGGAGTTAGTGATATTGTTAATTCTAGAACTATTACTAATTCTTCAAAATGGCTATCATTGGTATGGGTGACTGCTCCTTCTTTAAATGTAGCACGAAGTGGTTTAGCTGGTTGTGGTGATATAAATAATGCATTATCTTTTGGTGGAAGAGATAGTACAACTACAGAAATGTTGACTAGTTTAACTTATGATTTTGTTGAAAATATTAGAGGTTGGTCTACTACTTCATCTTTAAATCAAGCACGAGGTGATTTAGCTGGTTGTGGTGATGTAAATAATGCATTATCTTTTGGTGGACATACAGGATCTAATGTTGCAACTACTGAAAAATGGTCTGGTAGTTCTTGGGCTACTACTTCATCTTTAAATCAAGCACGATATGGTTTAGCTGGTTGTGGTGATGTAAATAATGCATTATCTTTTGGTGGAGATACAGGAGCTAATGTTGCAACTACTGAAAAATGGTCTGGTAGTTCTTGGGCTACTACTTCAGCTCTAAATCAAGCACGACGTTATTTTGCTGGTTGTGGTGATGTAAATAATGCATTATCTTTTGGTGGAGATACAGGAGCTAATGTTGCAACTACTGAAAAATGGTCTGGTAGTTCTTGGGCTACTACTTCAGCTCTAAATCAAGCACGACGTTATTTAGCTGGTTGTGGTGATGTAAATAATGCATTATCTTTTGGTGGATGGACAACAATTAGAGTTGCAACTGCTGAAAGATGGTCTAATAGTTCTTGGGCTACTACTTCATCTCTAAATCAAGCACGATATAGTTTAGTTGGTTGTGGTGATGTAAATAATGCATTATCTTTTGGTGGAGATACAGGAGCTAATGTTGCAACTACTGAAAAATGGTCTGGTAGTTCTTGGGCTACTACTTCATCTCTAAATCAAGCACGAGATTCTTTAGCTGGTTGTGGTGATGTAAATAATGCATTATCTTTTGGTGGAATGGAAGATGTATCTGTTAATTTTGCAACTACTGAAAGATGGTCTGATAGTTTAAAAAAATTGAAACTCAAATTTAATTTGACCCAGTTTTATTCACTTGGTGTTTGGTCTAACACTTCATCTCTAAATCAAGCACGAGGTTATTTAGCTGGTTGTGGTGATGTAAATAATGCATTATCTTTTGGTGGAGATACAGGAGCTAATGTTGGAACTACTGAAAAATGGTCTGCTAGTTCTTGGGCTATTACTTTATCTCTAAATCAAGTACGAAGTTATTTAGCTGGTTGTGGTGATGTAGATAATGCTTTATCTTTTGGTGGATTTACAACAACTAATGTTGCAACTACTGAAAGATGGTATGGTAGTTCTTGGGCTACTACTTCATCTCTAAATCAATCACGATTTGGTTTAGCTGGTTGTGGTGATGTAAATAATGCATTATCTTTTGGTGGAGATACAGGATCAGGAGCTATTGTTGCAACTACTGAAAAATGGTCTGGTAGTTCTTGGACTTTTACTTCATCTCCAAATCAAGCACGACGTTATTTAGCTGGTTGTGGTGATGTAAATAATGCATTATCTTTTGGTGGATATACAACAATTAATGTAGCAACTACTGAAAAATGGTCTGGTTTATCTTGGGCTACTACTTCAGCTCTAAATCAAGCGCGACATATTTTAGCTGGTTGTGGTGATGTAAATAATGCATTATCTTTTGGTGGAACAACAGGAGCTAATGTTGCAACTACTGAAAAATGGTTTGGTATTTATTGGGCTACAACTTCATCTCTAAATCAATCACGATTAGGTTTAGCTGGTTGTGGTGATGTAAATAGTGCATTATCTTTTGGTGGATCAACAGGAGCTAATGTTGCAACTACTTCAAAATGGAATACAAATGGTTTGATTAGTTTTAAAGCTAATATTAATAGTAAACAAATAGTATTACAAAAAAAATTAAAAAATAAAGGAAGATAGAAATGACCAATGATAAAATGATAATTATAAACACTTCTAATAATTTCTCAGAAAAAGCATTAATTTCAGGAATTGATGTTTTAAGAAACACTGAATTGATTAAGTCTGAAGATTTTCAGTTTTTACATGACCATATTGATAAATATGAAAAAAGATTTAGAACAAGAAGTTTATTCAGATCAAAAACTGAAATGATTGCAGGAGTATTGAGTGATTCCGAACATCCTACAGTTGATAGTAAATATTGGCAAGCTATTGGAGAACAAAATGTTCATCTGACTGAATTAATTACTTTATCATATGAATCTAAAAAAATAGAAGCTGATAATGATTTATTGGTTGCTGAGATTGAAGAATTAGAAGAAAAGATTGAGAATTATAAACTATCTAATAAACTAATTAAAGCTAAAAAATCAATTGCTAAGTTAAAGAAGAAGAGAATTGAATTAGCTCAATCTCAATTTAATATGACACAACAACAGAAGACAGCTCAAGAAAGACTTAGAGAAGTTAAAACATGGGAAGGAATAATTGAAGAGCTGGAAGAAAATTTAGAATTTGGTAATGAAGATTTTGAAATCCACCATCCTAAGAGATATTTGTTGAGATATCAACAAAGAATGGAAAATTTACAGTTATTGGATCCAGAAGCGAGAGAAAGTGTTATTACAAATTATAAATCTTTTGTTAAGCATAACATTACTAATGGACAAGTGTTACCAATTGATAATAATTCTATTTTACCGGCAAGAGCTCAATTGCCGAATACTGAAATAATTGATTTAAAAACACCTTCAACTCAAATTAATTATTCTTCTAAAGAGGAAATGGGTAAAGATGATCCAATAGCTGCTAAATATTTTAATAGGAAAGTTAGAAAAATTATGATAGCTTCACCTCATAGGAACAAAGGGGATAGAAACGCTACTAATTTTTTTGCAATGCAGACTCCAACTGGTTTTAATTGTGATTTAGATGAACCATATGGTATGAATGTTCCTGATGCTAGAAATTTTATTGTAAATAAAGCAATTAATGAAGAATATGATTATATTTTTTTTGTAGATGATGATTGTATTATTCCTTCTAATTCTTTAGTTCAATTAATTCATCATAAAGCTGATATTGTTGGTGGTTTTTATTATAAAAAATATCTACCATTAGAATCAGTAGGAATGCATGTTAATGAGAAGAATCAACCTATTCCAATTGAAGATTATAAGATAGGTGATATTATTCATGATACTTTAGTGTTACCATCAGGTTGTACTTTAATTAAAGTTGAAGTTCTTAAAAAATTACAATTTCCATGGTATAAAACTATAACTGTAAATAATAGACCAACAATGACTGAAGATACTTATCTGTGTGGTAAATTAAAAGAGATTGGAGTAGATATTATTACTGATACTGGTTTACAATGTATTCATGTTGACTATAATAAAGGTATGTTTTATGGACATCATGATATAGTTGATTATGAAAGAAATGAAATTCGATCAAAATTTAGGAATTATTTTGCTATTTAATTGAATTTTTATCGGCAAGATCTTCAATCAGCTCTTGCCGATAAAAACAACAAGAGGCTAAAAATGAAAAACATTTTAAATATTTCACGTTTACATCAAAATGAATTATGGCATATTATAAAAATGCTTCCAGATGAACCAACGAAGCAATATATAATTACCGGTTATAATATTATTGATCCAAATGATAATAATCTTCAAAAAAATATAACTACTAATGAATATGAGCAAATATTATTATCAATGGATGATTTCTCACCAGGGATTACAATTCTTGAAACTTATACAAAAGAGAATGTTTTATCCCCAGATATAGTTAATAATATTAATATTATTGATGCAAACACAGTTCCTTTTGATTTAGCAACTTCGAATAAATATGATTTAGTTGTTATTGGAATTAGTGATACTGGGGTTGATATTTTTAAAAAAATTAAAATTATGAATGATATTTTTGATGAAAATTCACAAGAAGAATATTCACAACTTCAAATATTATCAGATGCTAGAGATGCAGGTATTCCTATTATTTTTACACATGATTGTTTAGAAATTAATTCTTTTGTCGAACCATTTCCAGATGATTATAATGATTTAGTTCATAATTTTGGTATTGATATAAATAATATAAATAATATTAATATTCAAACTAATTCTATTTCATGTATCAATCCAACACATGATATTATGACAGCTTATTATACATTGGATAATAATTTAGAAATACAACCAACACATAATGGTGGTTTATCATTATTACCTTCAGCAACAATTATATATTCTTCAAGTAATGAAAATCAAGGACTCTCAAATTACTATTTGGCAACTTTTGAAGAGCCTGAGAAAGGAAAAATTGTAATTTGTAATATTGGTCATTGTTATGGAAATCATAATCAATTTTTCAGACCTGCTATTAATGAGTGTAAAATTTTAGTAAATTCTATTATCTGGACTTTACAGTAAATAACTCTATCTATCGAAAAAAATAGGTTGATTTAATATGAATAATTCTTTTAACATTCAAGATGAAAAAATTGAAGAAATTGTTAATACAATGACAGATATGATACTTGAAATTGATAATAAAAGTATTATTGTGTTTGCTTCACAGAGTACTTCTACAATTCCAGGTGTTGAAAATTATGAAAATTATGCAAAACAATCTCATCAAATGTCTGGTATAGATTTACAAAATATATTAAATTTTATTTTTTCATCACATGATGATCAACATAATTATAAAAAAGAAAATATATCATCAGATACTTTTAAATGTCCAAAGCAAGAAAAAATCACAATTAATGAAGATAAATTAAAATACATTTATAATTATGTATCTGAAGCAATTTTTGTAGTTCAAGATGAGAAGATTGTTTTTTGTAACAAGATTGCTGAATTTATGATTGGTCGTAAATTTGATAATTTGTTATATATGTGTTATGATGAATTCAAACATGAACAAAGATATCAAAAAGCCGATTCTGATATAAAATTTGTTGATTTAATAACAGTTAAGATATTATGGAATGGAAAGCCAGCAATTTTAAACTTAATTAGTGATACTACCGCTATAAAACAAGCTGAATTAAAAGTAGAGAAATATAAACAAAAATTAGAAATTAAGAATACACGATATGAAGATCTAATGAATTTATTACAAGATGGTTTTTATGAAGTTGATTTAAATAGTAATATTGTATTTTTAAGTCAGTCAGCTTTGAATACACTGAAAATAAAAAATCCATCTTCAGTTATGAATAAACCAATTTCTGATTTTTTTATAAATAAAAGCGATCATGATGAACTCAAAAAATTACTCATTCAAAAAGGTGAAATTGTTCGACATAAAACAAAAATTAAAAATAATTTAAATGAAATTATTGATATAAGTATTACGATTAAATTATTAGTAAATAAAAATGGAGAATATAATGGGTCTTATGGAACATTTAGAGATATTACTCATATAATACAAAAAGAACAAGAAATTGAATTTTTACACAAAGTATTCGATAATATACAATATGCTTTGGTAGTATTTGATTCAAATAAAATTATCAGATATGCAAATGTTAATTTAAATAAATTAATTTCACCCGAGAATGCATTATGTGATTGTATTGGAAAGAGAATTGATAATTTTATTTTTCCAGAAACGATATCTTTTAATGAAATGCTCAAAAAAATTAAAGAAGATGGTAAATGGATCGGTCCTTCAAAAGTTTTTAATTTAACAAATAATACTTTGATTCCACCTGTTGATATTATTTTTTCTCCATTTTTATATAAAGATGAAGAGATGATAATAGGAAGTTACTATGATTCTTCAAAGTATAAAAAGCTTGAACAAAAAATAATTGAGCAATCAAATAATTATATAGAATTGTCGAATCATATGCAAATATTATTAACAGAAATGAATCAATTTAATGAGATTAAGAAAACTAAGATAATGGACCTTGAACTGACACTCGATTCTATATTTCAAGGTATATCTAATAATGGACATAACAACAACACCACCATCTCCATATAATATTATTGAAATTATTTTAAAACAATATAAAGAAACATCAAATAAATATGAAACTCTTTTGGAAAAAGTAGTTCATTTATCTTTAATTTTGAAGAAAATAGATAATGTACCAGAATATGAAAATCTTAAAAGAGATCATAATGATTTACAAAAAGAAATTATTATATGTATAAATGAATTGAATAATAGTATAGAAAAAAAATTTACTATATTAAATAGTGAACTAGTTAAAGAATGCCAAATGATTGATAAAAAAGTTTGTTCATCTTTATTAAGTTATAAAGATGAGATTGATGAAAATGTTAATAAACAAATAAATCAAATTGAAACTAAATTAGTAACAAGAGATACCAAAATTGAAAGTGCTTTAAAAACATTAAATGATGTATTAATAAAATTAACATATCGGTTGAATTTAACTATTGGTTTATTGGCATTGGTAAGTGTTATTGGTAGTTCTGCAATGTTATATGTAAAATATGCTACTAATAGTATAAAAAACTCTTATAATAAAGAATATGTAACACCTCAAAATAATAAACAAGAATTATATATTATTGATTCTAATGGAAATAAGATTCCTGTTGTAGTAAAAGAAAGTGGAGGAAAATGAGAATGGATGTTTTAAAGAAAATTGGTAGAATAAGTTTTGATATAATTGTTTTGATAATTATTGGTCTGATTATTTTTTTCCTATCTGATGATTTTATTCCTATTGAGTCTAAGATTGGTTTATTTTCTATTTTTATTACTAAATTTCTTCTTGTATCAGCAGCTATTGTTCATGCTCATATTACTAGGAAATTGTTGTTTCCTTATATTAATTTTTCAGCTGAGAAAGAGTTATCAAATAATTTAATGATCATAGCATGGTATGTTATTGTAATATTTGCATGGTCAAGAGGTGGTTAATTTATGTTTCGTATTATTGTTTCTATTCTATTATTGTTATTTTCAGTGGCGGCAGAAGCTCGTGATAGGTGTCAAGATTTTTTACCGGATGTGAGAATTCAAATGATTCGGTATAATGGATTAAATTTTCCATGGTGGTATAGTATGGGTTGTATGATAAAGGAAAGTAGTTGTCGGCCTGATATTGTTAGTTTTGATGGAGGAATTGGGCTCTTTCAATTGACACCATCAACTGGAATAGTTGCCGATATACAAAAAGTTTTTCCTGTTAATCCATATAATACTGAAAGTAATATTCGGGCTCATGCTTTTTATATTAGTAAAATAACTAATTCATATCTTAAACGAAATAAGTTTAAATTCAAGAGAAAATATGAGATCTCGCCGATAGAATTTACAACAAAATGTGGATCAAATCTTTCTGATATTTATAGATTTTATAATGGTGGTTATTGGTTTATTTATGAAAGTAAATTAGCTAATCCAACTTATACTTGTAATCAAAATGAAATGTTTATTAATTGTGTTCGTGGTGGTACTTGGGTTGGTTCTAAATGGCTTTCTTTTTGTCAAGTAAATTATTCTTATGCTGATCTTGTATATAAATATTCACAGAAATATAAAACAGGAAAAGATTTGATCAATTTTTATCATACTAAATAAGAAAAAAATTCAAATAAAATAAGGAATTAAATATGATACAAGAAATTAATCCAATTTCTTTATTAAAATCTTATAAAAAACCAATATTAATAATTATATTTATAATTATTTGTTCATTTCTATTTTTTAGTTTTTTTGGTAAGAATTATGTTATTGGGATTATTGATAATATGGTTAAGCAACAACTTCTTTCAATTGAACAATCATATAATAATAATATACAGATTAGAGATGAACAGATACAAGAGCTTCAAAAACAATTATCGGCTTCAGAAAAAACTTATAATGATTTAAGGAGAAGAATCGGAAATGTTGAAAAACGTATTGAAGATAGGAAACCACCAGTTACTACTATTGAGCTTAAAGATCGTCTTAATCAGCTTGGTTATTCTCCCACCAATTAGTTATGCTCAACCTTCAGTTATATGTTTTGCTGAAGCTGATGTTAAAAGAATGGTAGTAGATTTAGAAAATGTTAATGATTATAGAGAACAAATTGATTTATTAAAACAATCAAATGCTGAATTAGAAAAACAGCTCGATTTAATGAGACAAATCAATAAATTTCAATATGAACAATTAGAAATATCTAAACAGACTATTGAAGCGTATAAGAATTTAATTGATGTACAAAAAAATGCTTATGAAAGTGAAATTAAAAATAGTAAATATAGTGTTTGGGAAAAAGTGTTTGTATCTTTGGGAGTAGGTCTTTTAATCGGTTTGATATTTTAAATGTTTTAGAAAATAAAAAGGATTAAATAAAAGTTATGGAAAATAAAAAATTAGAATGTAAAGATTGCAAGTATGAGTTTATCTTCACTGTTAATGAACAGGAATTTTATAAAAGTAAAGATTTTTCAGATCCAATAAGATGTCCTGATTGTCGTCAACGTAAAAAAGAGAGTAGAAACAATAATAAAAAGTAGTTAAAAAATATGAAAAAACGACAATTTTATAAAGGTCGAAGGATTTCTAAAGGTGAAAAAGAAATAGCTCAATATTTTGATAGAAATAATATTAATTATGTTCGTGAGAAAACTTTTATAGATTGTATAAACTCATCAGGTAATTTTTTAAGATATGATTTTTTTCTTGAACAATTTAATTTACTAATCGAATATCAAGGACAACATCATGAGAAGCCGGTGAATAAATATAGAAGAGCTAAGATAGTTCACTTGAAAACAATTGATCATGATAAAATAAAAGAAGAATTTGCAAAAAGTCACAAAATCAATCTATTTAAAATCAATTATTCTGAGTTTAAAAAGATTGATTTTATTTTAGACAATCTGTTAGTTGAAATTTATAATTTGTAAAAATAGAAATATGACATTGGAGGCAAAATAAATGGAAGAACAAATAATAGAACAAGATTTGCATGAACTTAAAAAAATTGGTAATGAAATTACTCAACTTGAAAACAAACTTGAGTCTTTGAATGAACCTGTGTATAATAGAAAACAAAGACGCCAATTAAGACGACAATCAATTCGTCATGAAAATCAAAAAAAATCTAAACTTCAAAGGAGCGGAGAAGTATTTATTACTAGGAAAGAATTTGTTAGCTTATTTCAATCTGTTCAAAAAATAAGAGATCGTTTATATTTTATTGATATTCTCACTGCTTCTATGGAGAAGATTCTTATGTCAAAAAATATTATCATTGAAGAAGAACTTCAGAAAGCTATCATAGAAGAAAATGATAAAGCTCAAGAATTTCAAAAACTTCAGAATGGTGAAAAAGATTATATTAATAGATTACAAAAATGTATTGAATTAAATATAGATCCAAATCATTCGAATATTGGAAAACAGATACTTGAAGATAATGAATTAGCTCTTGCCGATAAAATTGAATTCGCTGAAAAATTTAAATTAGATTCTCTCTTAAAAATTCTAAAATCTATGGAAGAAAAATAAAATGGAGGATTTTATAAAAAAATGAATATTAAATATATTTGTGAAGCAGGTGGTGAAACTGGTTATCATAATCATTCAAAAGCTTTTTGGTCAGAATTACAAAAATATAATGATAATAGTGATAGTATTCCTATTAATATAGTTTTAGACACCAGTGATCATCCAATATTTTATAAAGAGTATAAAGGTATTAAAATTTGTTATAATGTTTATGAATCTACTTTACAACCTCAAAACTTCTTTGATCATATTCTTAATAAATGGGATTATTTTTGGTGTCCTTCAGAATGGCAAAAACAATGTATGATTAAACAAGGTTTTCCTGCTGAACGAATCATGGTTGTTCCTGAAGGTGTAAGTGATGAGTTTTTTCCTGTTTTAAATTTAGCTGATGTATTTACTTTTGCAATAGTTGGAAAATGGGAATATCGCAAATCTACTGAAGAGATGATTAAATGTTGGTTAGAAGTATTTCCTTATAATGAATTTCCTAATATAAAATTACTCCTTTCTGTTGATAATCCATTTGATAGAGAAAATGTTAATAAAAAAATTGAAAATCTAAACAATTTAAACGATTCAAGAATTGAAATTTTACATTTCCCTTCAAGAAATGAATATATTAAAAGATTACAACAAAGTCATGTGTTTTTAAGTTGTTCAAGATCAGAAGGGTGGGGATTGCCATTAATTGAAGCGATAGCTTGTGGTATTCCATCTACTTGTTTAGACTATTCAGCACAGATAGAATTTGCTAAAGAAGTGTCTCATATGGTAAAATTAAAAGAAATGAGACCTATACCAAAAGAATTATTTTTTCCAGGAGAATATGGAGAACCAGATTTTGATGATTTTAAAGTTAAAATGAAATATATTTATGATAACTGGTTTGTGTGTCGTAACAAAGCTCTTGCCGGTTCAAAAATCATCAAACAAAAATTTTCATGGAAAAACTCAGCTAAAATAGCTTTTAAACATTTATTAGAAATAGAAAAAAATCATAATAAAACTACTAATATTAATATTTCTCCTATTTCAGCAGATATAAATATTAATTTTATAGATGGTGCTTATTTTGATATTTTTTCAACTTCAGGAAATGAATATATTGTTAAGTTTATAAATCAAGATAATAATAATATTATTTATTCTTCTAATTTAAATCCTTCTATAGAAACAGGAAAATGTTGGTCTACTCCATATCCTAAATATTTCATTAATTGGAAAATCACTGTTGAAAATGATCTTTCTTTAACCAAAGATAACGAAGAATTATTAACTGATTCTGATTCTATAATTATTAAACAAAACAATAAAAACATTTCTAAAAAAGAATTTTATGAACATAAATACAATCCTACTGATAAAAAAGTTTTTATAAATATAGACAGTAAAGCTCTCGGTGATAATATATCTTGGATACCATATATTGATATTTTTAGAAAAAAATGGAATTGTATTGTTTATGTGACTACTTTCTGGAATCAACTTTTTGAAAAAGCTTATCCAGAATTACATTTTCTTAAGCCGGGTAGTACAGTATCTGATGTTTATGCTCAATATATAATCGGTTGTTTTGATAATGATTACAACAGAAATAAAATAAACTGGAGGAATGTTCCTCTTCAAAAAGTAGCAACAGATATTCTTGGTTTACCATACATTGAGGTCAAACCCGAGATCTCGCCGCTACAAAAATATAACAATACTGGTAGAAAATATGTCTGTTTTTCAGAACATTCAACAATGCAATGTAAGCTTTGGAACTATCCAAATGGATGGCAAATAATTATAGACTATTTAAGAGATTTAGGTTTTGATGTTATTTCTGTATCTAAAGAACAATCTAATCTTAATAATATTATATCAATAAATAATAGAGAAATTGAAGAAATAGTTAAAATAATTTCATCAAGTGAATTTTTTATCGGTATTGGTTCAGGGTTATCATGGTTATCATGGGCTCTTAATAAAAAAGTTATTATGATTTCCGGTTTTAGTGATCCTTTTTGTGAATTTCAATCTAATAATTATAGAATTTCAGCTCCCCTAGGAAAATGTCATGGTTGTTTTAATGATTCATCATTAATATTTGATAGAAGTTGGAATTGGTGTCCAAGAAATAAAAATTTTGAATGTACTACAACAATTACACCAGAAATGGTTAAGGAAAAAATAGATCTATTAATTAGTCATTTGTAAAAAATTATTTTTTTAATTTTATTATATGAGACATAGAGATTATGAATATTAATATTCCTATTTATGGTGAAGAATTTAAAAAAATTTTACAAAATTTTGCAACAATACGAGCAACACAAAATAATATACCTGATTTAACTGTTAAAGTTTCTCCTGGTACAATATGGTATTATACTTCAACTGGTCCTATTTTTATTGAATTTCCAGGAGGAATAACTGATATTTTTAATATTCCTGAAATATATCCAAAATGGTATATTGTTACTTTAAGTTTTGAAGAAGAGCAAAAATTAGTAATTTTAGAAGGTGAAGAAAATTCTGATCCAAATTTTCCTTATATTCCATTTGGTAGATATCCAATAGCTGCTGTCTATCTTACGCCTTCTACAACAAGTATTACTAGTGATATTATTTATGATATTCGGCCTATATCTGAAATAAATGTTAGAAAACATACAGATCTTGAACTCACTTCAGATCCAAATCTACATCCAGCTTCTTCAATATTTTATAATAATGAAACATCTGGAATACCTTATGATAATATTCAAAGTGTAATTGATTTTATTTCAATTTCACACAATACAACATCTGGTACATCAGGATCATCTGGATTAAGTACTACATCAGGAACATCAGGAATATCTGGAACATCTGGATCTAGTGGGCGTCGTGGTGTAGATGGAATTTCTGGAAGTTCAGGATCATCAGGAACTTCTGGTACATCAGGGAGTTCAGGAACGTCTGGTACTAGAGGGACATCTGGAAGTTCAGGAACATCAGCAACTTCAGGAACATCAGCAACTTCTGTAACTTCTGGTAGTTCAGGAACATGTGGGAGTTCAGGAACAACTGGAACATCTGGGACGTCTGGGAGTTCTGGAACATCAGCAACTTCAGGAACATCAGCAACTTCTGTAACATCTGGTAGTTCAGGAACATGTGGGAACACAGGAACATCTGGTACTTCTGGAACATCAGCAACTTCTGGAACATCAGCAACTTCTGTAACATCTGGGAGTTCAGGAACATGTGGTACTTCTGGAACATCTGGTACTTCTGGAACATCTGGGAGTTCAGGAACATCTGGGAGTTCAGGAACATCTGGGAGTTCAGGAACATCTGGTACTTCAGGAACATCTGGGAGTTCAGGAACATCTGGTACTAGAGGAACATCTGGGAGTTCAGGAACATCAGCAACTTCTGTAACATCTGGTACTTCTGGGAGTTCAGGAACATCTGGAAGTTCAGGAACATCTGGTAGTTCAGGAACATCTGGTACTAGAGGAACATCTGGTACTTCAGGAACATCATCAACTTCAGGAACATCAGCAACTTCTGTAACATCTGGGAGTTCTGGAACATCTGGGAGTTCAGGAACTAGAGGAACATCTGGTAGTTCAGGAACATCTGGTAGTTCAGGAACATCTGGTACTAGAGGAACATCTGGTACTTCTGGAACATCAGCAACTTCTGGAACATCAGCAACTTCTGTAACATCTGGGAGTTCTGGAACATCTGGGAGTTCTGGAACGTCTGGGAGTTCAGGAACGTCTGGGAGTTCAGGAACATCTGGGAGTTCAGGAACATCTGGTACTAGAGGAACATCTGGTACTTCTGGAACATCAGCAACTTCTGGAACATCAGCAACTTCTGTAACATCTGGGAGTTCAGGAAGTTCAGGAACACCAGGAACATCTGGTAGTTCAGGAACATCTGGTACTTCTGGAAGTTCAGGAACATCTGGTACTAGAGGAACATCTGGTACTTCTGGAACATCAGCAACTTCTGGAACATCAGCAACTTCTGTAACATCTGGGAGTTCAGGAACATCTGGTACTAGAGGAACATCTGGAACATCTGGGACGTCTGGAAGTTCAGGAACAACTGGAACATCTGGGAGTTCAGGAACGTCTGGTACTAGAGGGACATCTGGAAGTTCAGGAACATCAGCAACTTCTGTAACATCTGGTACTTCTGGAACATCTGGGAGTTCAGGAACATCTGGTACTAGAGGAACATCAGGTAGTTCAGGAACATCTGGTACTAGAGGAACATCTGGTACTTCTGGAACATCAGCAACTTCAGGAACATCAGCAACTTCTGTAACATCTGGTACTTCTGGGAGTTCAGGAACATCTGGAACATCTGGGAGTTCAGGAACAACTGGAACATCTGGTAGTTCAGGAACATCTGGTACTAGAGGAACATCTGGTACTTCTGGAACATCAGCAACTTCAGGAACATCAGCAACTTCTGTAACATCTGGGAGTTCAGGAACATCTGGTACTAGAGGAACATCTGGAACATCTGGGACGTCTGGGAGTTCAGGAACAACTGGAACATCTGGGAGTTCAGGAACATCTGGTACTAGAGGGACATCTGGGAGTTCTGGAACATCAGCAACTTCTGTAACATCTGGTACTTCTGGAACATCTGGAAGTTCAGGAACGTCTGGAAGTTCAGGAACGTCTGGGAGTTCAGGAACATCTGGTACTAGAGGAACATCTGGTACTTCAGGAACATCAGCAACTTCTGTAACATCTGGTACTTCTGGGAGTTCAGGAACATCAGGAACATCTGGTAGTTCAGGAACATCAGGAACATCTGGGAGTTCAGGAACATCTGGAACTAGAGGAACGTCTGGAACGTCTGGAACATCAGCAACTTCTGGAACATCAGCAACTTCTGTAACATCTGGTACTTCTGGTACTAGAGGAACATCTGGAACGTCTGGGAGTTCAGGAACATCAGGAACATCTGGGAGTTCAGGAACATCTGGAACTAGAGGAACGTCTGGAACGTCTGGAACATCAGCAACTTCTGTAACATCTGGTACTTCTGGGAGTTCAGGAACATCTGGAACATCTGGGAGTTCAGGAACAACTGGAACATCTGGTAGTTCAGGAACATCTGGTACTAGAGGAACATCTGGTACTTCTGGAACATCAGCAACTTCAGGAACATCAGCAACTTCTGTAACATCTGGGAGTTCAGGAACATCTGGAAGTTCAGGAACATCTGGAAGTTCAGGAACGTCTGGGAGTTCAGGAACATCTGGAACGTCTGGGAGTTCAGGAACATCTGGTACTAGAGGAACATCTGGTACTTCAGGAACATCAGCAACTTCTGTAACATCTGGTACTTCTGGGAGTTCAGGAACATCTGGTACTAGAGGAACATCTGGAACGTCTGGGAGTTCAGGAACATCTGGAACGTCTGGGAGTTCAGGAACATCTGGAACTAGAGGAACATCTGGTACTTCAGGAACATCAGCAACTTCTGTAACATCTGGTACTTCTGGGAGTTCAGGAAGTTCAGGAACATCTGGAAGTTCAGGAACATCTGGAAGTTCAGGAACATCTGGAACGTCTGGGAGTTCAGGAACATCTGGTACTAGAGGAACATCTGGTACTTCAGGAACATCAGCAACTTCTGTAACATCTGGTACTTCTGGGAGTTCAGGAACATCTGGTACTAGAGGAACATCTGGAACGTCTGGGAGTTCAGGAACATCTGGAACGTCTGGGAGTTCAGGAACATCTGGAACTAGAGGAACATCTGGTACTTCAGGAACATCAGCAACTTCTGTAACATCTGGTACTTCTGGGAGTTCAGGAAGTTCAGGAACATCTGGAAGTTCAGGAACATCTGGAAGTTCAGGAACATCTGGAACGTCTGGGAGTTCAGGAACATCTGGTACTAGAGGAACATCTGGTACTTCAGGAACATCAGCAACTTCTGTAACATCTGGTACTTCTGGGAGTTCAGGAACATCTGGTACTAGAGGAACATCTGGAACGTCTGGGAGTTCAGGAACATCTGGAACGTCTGGGAGTTCAGGAACATCTGGTACTAGAGGAACATCTGGTACTTCAGGAACATCAGCAACTTCTGTAACATCTGGTACTTCTGGGAGTTCAGGAAGTTCAGGAACATCTGGAAGTTCAGGAACATCTGGAACGTCTGGGAGTTCAGGAACATCTGGAACGTCTGGGAGTTCAGGAACATCTGGTACTAGAGGGACATCAGGGAGTTCTGGAACATCCGGGAGTTCTTTTATACAAACCCAATTAGATGATTTATGGAAAATTATATATTTAAAAACATAATTTCTAAATAATGTATAAAAAATAACAATGATTGATGATGCTTTATGTTATTTGTGATATAAAGCATCAATTTTAAAAAGAATAATTATATAAAAAAAGGAGAATTTTTATTATGAATCTTCCGCATCGTGGAGACAATTTTAAAAGAACACTTATGCCTCTTGCTAATTTGAGAGTTAGAGCACAAAATGTTCCAAATATGACAGTTTCAGTATCTGAAGGTGGTTTTTGGCATTATACTTCAACAGGTTCTGTATATGTTGAAACAATTGGTGGTAATTCTAATGAAATAACAGCACCAGATGCTCCGGATAAAAAATGGGTTTTGGTGGTATTAAATACAGTTGGAGAAATTGTTATTCTCGAAGGAACTCCTGCTTCTAATCCAGTTCTTCCAGTTCTTCCAAGAGGAAGAATTTGTTTAGCAGCTATTTATATTAGAGATACTACAGCTGTTATTACTGATGATATGATTTTTGATATGAGAGCTGTTATCGAATCAAGTATTAAGGATCATAGGGATCTTTTGAGTAATACTTTAAGTAATTCACATCCAGCTGCTGCAATTTCGTTTAATCCAGGGGCTAGTGGTTTAGTTTCTACTAATCTTTTTGATGTTATATTTGAACTTAAGAATCTTTTTGATGATGCAATATCTCGTGCTAGTTCAAGTGGGACTTCAGGAACATCTGGACTAAATGGAACTTCAGGAACATCTGGAGAAAATGGAACATCTGGATCATCTGGAACATCTGGAGAAAATGTATATTAATAATTTTTGTTTTTAATAAAAAAAGAAAGGATTATAATTATGAACGTTCCACTTTATGGTGATGAGTATAGAAAAGTATTTGGTAACATGGCAACTCTTTATCCAAAAGCTCAAGATAATCCAAATATGTCTATTAAAATATCAGCTGGTGGTTTTTGGGCTTATAGTAGCGGCGCAATATATGTTGAATTTATTGGTGGTTCTAGTCCTGATATTATAGCACCATTAGCTAATGCTAAATGGGTTGCTGTTTGTATAAATGTTGGTGGAAGAATTATAAATGTTGATGGAGAAAGTGGTGCTAATCCAAATTTACCAGTGATACCATCCAATTTGTTTCCGATTTCTCTTGTATATGTTCAACAGGGAATGACTAAAATTACTAATGACAATGTGTTTGATGCAAGGCCTATTTTTTCTTTAATGGTTAGAAATCATAATATTCTAGAAGGCAGATCAGAAGAAAATGCTCATCCAATAACATCGATTACTAATCTTGAAGGAGAATTAAATAATCGTGTAACTTTATCTCAATTGGAGAATGCATTACTTGATAAAGCAGATATTGATGGTACATCTGCTGAAAAGTTTGTAATGAATCATGACTATACAGGTGTTCCGGGTGCGGATATTATTTTTGAAGTTGAAAGAGGTGCTGAAAGTAATGTTTCTATTAAATGGAACGAAACAACTAATTGTTGGCAGTTTACAAATGATGGAACAAATTTTCATAATTTATTTTCAAATACTGGAATAGCAGATTTGATGATTAAAACATACTCTCAGAATGAAGAACCAGCTCTTGATACTAATAATAAAGCAGCTTTTTGGATAGATACGAACGATTCTAATAAAGTTTATTTGGTTTTTAGAAGGGCTGATGAAGATCAAGTAAAAATTCAACTTACTTAATATTTTTTTAGATGCGGCAAGATCATTTATCAGCTCTTGCCACATCTAAAAATAAGAAACCCTTTGACATTTATTTTAATTTATTTATTGGTAACCATATTATTATATAGGAAATTTTATTTATGGCGGATCAATTCAGAATACAACAATCAATTACTTTTATTCAACAAACACCTCCTGAAACTTATCGTTTAATGGAAACCAATATTATTGATTTACCTTTATCACATAATAATGCTAAATCAATAATACCAGCATCAACAACAAATTTAAAAATTGCAGATAATGTAAATATTTTTATAATGAACAGCTCAAAAGGTATAATTCTTAAAATCGGTAGTAGTTCTAATCCTTCAATAGAAAATGTTAGTCATTTTTCATATAAAGGAAGTAAAACATCATTTTTTATTTCAAATCAAACTACAGAAGATATAACAATTACATACTCGACTTGTTCAATATAAAAAAACAAAAGGAAAAATATGTACATTCATAACTTCTATGGTGATCTTTTATTATCAATTCGACTTTTGTTTGATAAATATATTTTTCAAAATCAAAACTGTATCAAGAGATATGAATTCAATATGGGTAATAGAGCTATTCAATTACCTATAGATTATAAACCAAATTTTGAATTTCCAAATATGATAGTAATGTTAAATGATGATACTCCAACTTTTGGTCAAAAAACATCAGTTATACAAAATTTAGGTTATTTTAATATAGATCAAACTCCAGTTCTTTATAATTCAATAACAGGTGAAGTTATAAGTGTTCAAGAAGAAGTTGTAAATATTCCAATAACATGTACCATTAATTGTGAATCTCAATTTCAAGCCAAAGAGCTTGCCGCTATAATTAGAAAATGGTTACCAATAAATAAATTTATTCAATTCTTACAATTCACTTCATTTTTAGAAGTTTCATTAAAATATTTAGATGATAATCATTTTAATCCAGCTATTCAACATATCAATAATCTTTACACTAAATTAAATAAAAGAACAGGTGAAATTGATCATTGTTTTTCTTTATGTTATAAACCTTTTATCCAATTAAATTCTATTTCTACTTCTATTCCTGATTCGGCACAAAGATCTTTTCAAACAATTACTGATCTTACTTACATGATTCAGCGTCCATTATCGATATTTAATGAAAAACAACCAAAATTAATTGAAAAACTTACTATTTCAATTACACCTACTGCAGGTTTTGAAACTATTAATGATTATCCATCAAGTCATATTATCAATAATCTAAGCTTAGATGTTAAAGAATTAGAAAAAGGTTTTGTTAGACGAATATTTATTCATCCAGATGATAATTCAGTAGAGAAAGAAGTAATCTTAGATCAAGTTATAATAAATAAAAATGAAATTTCTAAAACTTCAGCTAATGGAATGTCTGTTACTAAAGGAGTTACTGATCATTTTCATATTAGTTTAAAAAATAATCCAAACCAATATAAAATTAAAATCGATTCAGTTCCAGTAAACTTTTATATCGACAGTAATTATAAATTAGATCTTGCTCCAGATCTCGCCGATAATATAATTATATCCTTATTAGAAATATTCCAAACAATTACTATTCAATTTAACACTTCAGATTTTCTAATAACCGAAGATTATTCTTATAACTTAATCAAAGAAAAAACAATATATAAAGATTATAAAAATTATATATTAGATTCTCAAAACAATTCAATTACTTTTAATTTCAATAATAGTCAATTTTTAATTTTCAAACCAATATTAACTAATCCTTTAATAGTTCAATTCTATCTAAAAAATATTAAATTTCCATTCCAAATAGGTGGGATACAACCAAATTTTGGTTTAGTTAGAGTTTTAAATAACACTTCTAATTCTGTTACAATTACATGGATATCAGATGTCAAAACAACTTCGTTGGTCGAATATTCTAAAGATACAACTGATTATAACCTACTTTCAAAATATAATTCTCAATACACTTATGATCATATGGTCATTTTGGAAAATTTAAATAATGGAGATTATCATTTTAGAATAAATTCTGAAGATGAAAATGGTAAAAATTATTTATCTCAAGACTATACCTTTACTAAGTCTTAAGTTAAATTAATTTTAATAATAATATTATTAAATTTAAAAAGGAATATAATAATGATTTCACTTTGTGCTTATTTTTTTGAACAAGAACAAGGTTCTAGTAATGTTTTATCTGATTCTGCTAAAAGGGCAGAAGATATTGCACGCAATAGATCAGATGTATTTAACGCTGCAAAAAAGACAGCAGATATGGCACGCAATGCAGCAAATGTGGTACGCGATAAAGCAAACGCATATAGAGAAAGTAATGTTGGTAAATTTTTACATGGTGGGCTTGGTGAAAAAACATATGATGCAACCAAGAGAGAAGAAAAAAGACGAGCCTATGACTTTTTAAAGAAAGAACAAGAAGATAAGCGTAGGGAACATGATTTTCAAGATGCTAAACAAAATTATAAAACAACAATGTTAAACCGTAATAATGAGGACGCTGGTCTGCGTATTGGTAAATTTTTGGATAAAAATAATGAAGGAGGTAATTCTCTTTCTGGTAGTGGTGCTAAAATATTAAACAAAGCAGCTAATTATTATTCACATTAAAATTATTTTTTTTCATATATTTATATGTTAAAAAGGGGAATGTACAATGATTTCACTTTGTACTTATTTTTTAAATGAACAACAGTTATTAGCACCACATGATAATTCACTCACACCTCCTCCACGAAATAATTCAACTGAAATTTCAGGTCAAGAAGCTGCTGGAGTTGCAGTACGAAAAGAAGCATCTAGAGTAGGTGAAGAAATTGGTAATATAGGAAAAAGAGTTGTTGATTTTGCAAGCGAACAACCAGGTGCAGCTGGATTAGCTGCAGGTGCTGGTGCTGCTGCTTTACTAATGAGAAAACGTAAACAACAGATGTAAACTAATATATTTTCATACAATTATGTAAAATTAGTTTTTAATTATATGAAAATTATCTTTTGTATAATTAAAGGAGCGAATAATGATCTCACTTAGATCTTATTTTTTAATAAATGAACAAGAACCTCCTTCTACTTTAGAGTGGTTAAGTAACAGATCATCAACTGGTGGTTCGTATGATGATTTTGCTTTACACAGAGCAAATCAACATCGTGAATATGAAAGGGCTGTACGATCTAGACAAAGAATAAATGATTTAGAAAACCAATTAATAGGAAAGAAAATAGGAACAAAAACAGGAACAAAAACAGGAACAAACGCAGGAACAAACGCAACTAAAAATACAACAAATGTTACCCATAAGAACATAACTAAAAATACAACAAAAAACACAACGAATGATGATGAAATTTCAGGTCAAGAAGCTGCTGGAATTACAGTACGAAAAGGAGCATCTAGAATAGGTGAAGAAATTGGTAATATAGGAAAAAGAGTTGTTGATTTTGCAAGCGAACAACCAGGTGCAGCTGGATTAGCTGGATTAGCTGCAGGTGCAGGTGCTGCTGCTTTAGCAATGAGAAAACGTAAACAACAGATGTAAATTAATATATTTTCATACAATTATGTAAAATTAGTTTTTTAATTATATGAAAATTATCTTTTATATAATTAAAGGAGCGAATAATGATCTCACTTGGATCTTATTTTTTAATAAATGAACAAGAAGAAAGTGCCTGGAGTAAGTTCTCGAATAGTAAATTGTTGCCAAAAAATAATCCAACATTTCAAAGTAGATATGCACAACTAAATTCAAGAGATCGAGATGAAACACCTCAAAGCTCAAATCAAATGAATTCAAAAGGTCGACCAGAAACACCTCCAGTATTACCTCAAAGCTCAAATCAAATGAATTCAACAGATCGACCAGAAATACAGAGATATCGAATTCTTCCTTCAGGTGCAAGTACTAGAGTGGATGATAAAGAAGCTGCTCAGAAGACTAATACTGCAATTCCAAATCAAGCAGCTGCTCAGAAGACTAATAATGAAACTTCAGGTCGAGAAGCTGCTCAGAAAACTAATACTGCAATTCCAAATCAAGCAGCTGCTCAGAAGACTAATAATGAAACTTCAGGTCGAGAAGCTGCTCAGAAAACTAATAATGAAACTTCAGGTCGAGAAGCTGCTCAGAAGACTAATAATGAAACTTCAGGTCGAGAAGCTGCTCAGAAGACTAATACTGAAACTTCAGGTCGAGAAGCTGCTCAGAAGACTAATACTGCAATTCCAAATCAAGCAGCAATACGGAAGACTAGTAATGAAATTTCAGGTCAAGAAACTGCTGGAATTGCAGTACGAAAAGGAGCATCTAGAGTAGGTGAAGAAATTGGTAATATAGGAAAAAGAGTTGTTGATTTTGCGAGCGAACAACCAGGTGCAGCTGGATTAGCTGCTGGTGCTGGTGCTGCTGCTTTACTAATGAGAAAACGTAAACAACAGATGTAAACTAATATATTTTCATACAATTATGTAAAATTAGTTTTTAATTATATGAAAATTATCTTTTGTATAATTAAAGGAG
>Ga0209835_1000524_pt1 | contig 24997 bp, 20 predicted proteins | sample LakKivwa52mmetaG_FD_184138 | JGI IMG/M metagenome (GOLD analysis project Ga0209835, IMG submission 184138) | Anoxic lake water microbial communities from Lake Kivu, Rwanda to study Microbial Dark Matter (Phase II) - Lake Kivu water 52m metaG... | ecosystem: Environmental > Aquatic > Freshwater >... | reverse complement strand
TACGCTCAGACAAACCGACTTTTTTGAGCGCTTCCAGTGCGATAGCTTTTGCCTGCGGGTTATTTTTGAGCTGCAATGGCAGCATCACATTTTCCAATGCGGTTAAGGCTGGAAGCAGCTGAAACGACTGAAACACAAACCCCATGCTGCGTGAACGCACCTCTGCTCTTCCATCTTCATCCAGCGTGCTGAAGGCTTGACCTTGAATATGAACGTTACCGCTGCTGGGTACGTCCAACCCGGCAAGAAGACTGAGTAAAGTAGATTTACCGGAGCCGGAGCTGCCAATAATGGCAACTTGTTCACCAGTGAAGATACTCAGATTTAAACCGCGAAGAATATAAATTTGCTTGTGATGATTACTGACTTCATAATGAACATTGTTGGCTTGAACGATGGGGAGTGCTTGCATTAATGTTATTCCGTTTATTTTTAAAATCAAAAATTGCTACAGTTAGTCTGTTTTTCTGCGCATTCGTTGCATCGCATCCTACTGCATCTGCAGGCAATCAAACGATTTTGGTATTCGGTGACAGCCTCTCTGCAGCTTATGGTCTGCCTCAGCAGCAAGGCTGGGTTGCGCTGATGCAGCAGAAATTGCAGCATAAAAAACTGCCATTCCAAGTCATCAACGCCAGCATCAGCGGTGAAACCACCAGTGGCGGCTTGACACGTATGGATAGCGCTTTGGCACAATCAAAAGCCAACATCGTGATTCTGGAATTAGGTGCTAATGATGGACTTCGCGGCTTACCGATTCAATCCACGCGCGCCAACCTGAATGCTATGCTAAATAAAATCAAGCAATCTGGCGCCAAAGCGCTACTTGTGGGTATGAAGATGCCACCCAATTATGGCGCACGCTACACCGCGGAATTCAGCGACACTTATGCAGAGCTAGCAAAAACACACAAGGCTGCGCTGGTTCCTTTTATGCTGGAAAATGTAGCCGCCAGACCCGAGCTGATTCAGCAAGATGGTTTGCATCCAAACGCGATGGGGCAACCCATTATTTTGGATAACATCTGGCCCTACTTAAGGCCTTTACTTAAAAGATAAAGCACTTATTCCTGCCAAATAATTTCCAGGCCTGCCTCACCTGCTGCTGCCTCCAAGCCATAAGCGATGCCAATCCCAGGCACACATGCCAGCTTATCTTCCCAGTATACTAAGGGCAGATATTGTCGTTTCCAAGGCGGCATGCCAATTTCCTGCAGCAGATATTTTAAGGTTCTGGTGGGGCGCAGCGGATTGGGTTTAAACCGTTCACCGCCGTCACGGTTGCTGATGCGCAATTTAGTCATGCCCAGTCTTAACTTCAGGCCCTTACCGCTCACTTGGTTAAACAATAATTTGCCGCCACTAGGCAGATGAAGGCTGGCCTCACCATTCCACACCAGATTAAATGCATGTGCCGGTTTATCTTCGCACAAATAAGCGCGTGCCTGATATTTTCTCAATATCAAATGCTGTAGCGGAAGATTTAAATCCGCATCCTTTTTTGCATAAAGTAACTGCTCGACAATTTCCTGCAGATACTCCGCCGTTGGCATGCTTAAACCATTTTCGGCAAACCACCAACGCAATATGTTTTTAATGCGCGGCATAGAAAGCTGCGCCAAGCCTTTCAGGCACAAAGTATTATCAACCAGCACAGAGCGCGCATCTAGCTGTGCCAAATCTTTCAGCAGAATATCGGCCTCGGCCATATGCATGGCCGTTCTAGCCAGCACATTTTTCAAACTGGGATACCTGGATTCGAGCACTGGGACAACCTCATGTCGCACAAAATTGCGCTCATATTCGATACAGTCATTACTCTCATCTTCACACCACTGCAAAGATTGCAGTCTGGCATAACTTTCCAAACTTAATCTAGACTGCTGCAACAGGGGCCGCAGCAGTTTTCTGGTCGCATCCACGCCGGGCATAGCTGCCAAGCCTCTTACGCCTGCACCTCTGAATAATTGCAGCAGCAGTGTCTCGGCCTGATCATCCTGATGGTGCGCTGTTACAACAAAATCAACCGCTGGCACCTTAAACAAAGCCTGATAGCGTAGCTGACGTGCCTCTGCCTCAACCCCTAATCCTTGCTGATGGTGAATCTGAACGTGGGCAATCTGGACAGGCACATGACGCTGCGCGCACTGTTTCTGACAGAATTCTGCCCAGCTGTCTGCGTTTGGACTGAGGCCATGATGTACATGCATGGCTTGAAGATAAAACGGAACTTTGTCGCGCAATGATGCCAGCAAATCCAGCAGCACCATAGAATCAAGCCCACCACTCAAAGCCAACAATAGTGTCGGTTTTGCGTGATGGGCTAGTACGTATTGTGTCAGAAACTGATGCAGCGTAACGCTCAGCGGATGTGCGTCTGCCTGTTGAATAGTGCTCGTTCTGCGCCTCAAGGATGCACTATTTAGTGCCGGCAGTTTCTTTGAACTTGCCATAGCTCATCAGTCGCTCGTAACGAGTCACCAGCAGAGACTTCACTGATTTTGCCTTAAGACGTGCCAGCTCAATTTTCAAAGCAGCACGCAAGTTCTGCATCATCTCATCAGGTGCACGATGCGCACCACCTTTAGGTTCAGGAATAATTTTATCAACCAAGCCCAAGGCTTTAAGTCTGTCTGCAGTAATAGCCAGCGATTCAGCTGCCACAGAAGCCTTATCAGCACTCTTATACAGAATCGATGCACAACCTTCAGGCGAGATGACAGAGTAAGTACCATATTGCAGCATCAGCAGCTGATCTACGACGCCCAGCGCTAACGCGCCACCAGAACCGCCCTCACCGATAATCACCCCAATAATTGGGGTTTTGAGTTCAGCCATCACATACAAATTACGGGCAATCGCTTCGGATTGGCCGCGCTCCTCAGCGCCAATACCGGGATAAGCACCCGGCGTATCAATCAAGGTCACGATTGGAATATTAAATTTTTCTGCCAACCGGTATAAACGCAATGCCTTACGATAACCTTCAGGACGCGGCATACCGAAGTTGCGGTACTGGCGCTCTTTGATATCACGACCTTTTTGATGGCCAATCACCATCACCGGCTGACCTTCAAAACGTGCTAAACCGCCCACGATTGCAGGGTCATCTGCAAAAGCGCGATCACCATGCAGCTCTTCAAAATCAGTGAATAATGCGTTGATATAATCGAGGGTATAAGGGCGCTGCGGATGACGCGCCAGTTGAGATATCTGCCATGCCGTCAAATTACCGTAGATATCATCAGACAGCTTTTTGTTTTTAGCTTCTAGTGCGGCTAGTTCCTTGGAAATATCGAGATTTTCATGGTCATCATGCGAAGCACGCAGACTCTCAATTTTAGCTTCCAGCTCTGCAATAGGTTGTTCAAAATCTAGATAGGTAATTTTCATGCACTCAACTCGGTTATTAATACTTTGTTCTTAAAATAATGGATTGGGTAAAAACTGTCCACGAAAACTCAAAAGACACGAAATATTGAAACCCAAACTTGCGATTATAGATTTGGATGAAGACAAGGCGCTGAGTCGAAGACAGTACGAATGGTACGGCTAGACTCAACAACACAATATTCATTCAAATATATAATTGCTGGCTAATTATATAGGATTTTTACGTTTTCTTTGGTTAACCATTGCGTAAGATCAGCAATCAATTCATCGTGCAAATCTACACGCCACTCATTGCCCAACATCAGTTCTACCTTGCTATTTTGGTTATGGTACTCCACTTTCACAGCACAGCCACGTTGCTCTTGGTTTGCACCTACACAATATGGTTTGAGTAGGTTTCTTAATTTCACGGCATCCGATTGGCCGTTACATGAAATTTTGAGAAAGCTCGCACGGCTATTTCTCAAGCTCGGCAAATCGAGCAGCTTTCTGGCATTGACGCGAATACCACCGGAAAACTCATCATTGCTGACACGTCCTTCTACAATCACCAACTGGTCATCCTTGAGCAAATGTGATGACTGATTCAGCAACTCATTGCCTACCACTACCTCAATTCTGGTACTGCCGTCATCCAACCCTACAATCGCCATTTTGCCGCGCGCCGTCATGCGCATACGCACGCCTGAAACAATGCCGGCAATCAGCTGTGGCTGCTCACGTGGCGCCAGATTTGCCAATGTGGTCGAAATAAACTGGCTTAAATCTTTTTGATAAGACCAGTAAGGATGTCCACTCAAGTAAAAACCAAGTGCAATTTTTTCTTCCTGCAGCTTTTGCTGTTCCGTCCACATTGCTACGTCTGGCAGCACATGCACGGCACTGTCTGACGCCTCGCCGAACAGACTGTTCTGCTGACTATGCGCACTGTTCTGCTCTGCTGCGCTGATGGCCAAGCCTACAGCAGAAAGTAATGCATTACGATTAGGCTCGAGCTTGTCAAAAGCGCCTGCGCGAATCAGTGATTCAATCACACGGCGATTCACTTTACGCAAATCGAGGCGATTGCAAAAATCAAACAGACTCGTGAACGGACCATCGTTATGACGTGCCTGTAATATCACCTCAATCGCTGCCCAGCCTGTGCCTTTAATTGCGCCTAAACCATACAGAATCTGGGTTTTGTTGATGGGTTTGAATTTAAACTCGCTTGCATTCACATCCGGCGGCAGCACTTCCACCTCATTGGCAGAACAGTCGTCGTAAAAAATATGCACACTGTCGGTGTTATTCATATCTGCCGACATGGTGGCCGCCAGAAACGCTGATGGGTAATGCCGTTTCAAATAAGCCGTGTGATAGGCTACCAGCGCATAAGCCGCTGCATGTGATTTATTGAAGCCATAACCTGCGAATTTTTCGAGCAAATCAAACAATTCGCTGGCTTGACGCTCAGTCATATTGTTCTTGGTGGCGCCTTCCACAAAAATCTTGCGCTGGGCATCCATCTCTTCTTTTTTCTTTTTACCCATGGCGCGACGCAGCAAATCAGCGCCACCCAAGGTATAGCCAGCCACTACCTGCGCAATCTGCATCACCTGTTCTTGATACACTGCAATGCCATAGGTCTCTTTCAGAATCGGCTCGGTGAGCGGATGCGGATATTCCACGCGCTGCTTACCGTGCTTGCGGCGGCAGAAATCCGGAATCAAATCCATCGGCCCAGGACGATACAGCGCTACCAAAGCGATAATATCTTCAAAGCAATCTGGCATCGCCTGCTTGAGCATGTCTTTCATGCCGCGCGATTCCAGCTGGAATACGGCTGTGGTATTGGCAGTTTTCAGCAATTGGAAAGTAGCTTTGTCATTTAAAGGCAAACTTTCAAATGTAAGTGCTGGCAGACCTTCTTCCGCACGCTGCCTGTTAGCATTATCGAGCGCCATATCGAGAATCGTCAGCGTACGCAAGCCGAGGAAGTCAAATTTCACCAGACCCACTGCTTCAACGTCATCTTTATCGTATTGACTCACCAGACTTGCACCATCCGGCTGGCAGTAAATCGGTGAAAAATCAGAAATCTTGCCTGGTGATATCAGCACACCGCCCGCGTGCATCCCAACGTTGCGCGTCAAACCTTCCAGCCTAAGCGCCAGCTCCAGCAGCTCTCGCACTTCTTCTTCATTCTCGCGGCGCTCGGCCAGCTGCGGTTCTTTTTCTAGTGCATCAGATAAGGTAATTCCGAGTTCCAGCGGAATCAATTTGGCAATGCCATCCACAAAATTAAATGGCAGGTCGAGTACACGCCCCACATCACGAATCACGGCCTTTGCCGCCATAGTACCGAAGGTGGCGATTTGTGACACAGCATCTATGCCATATTTTTGCTTCACATATTCAATGACACGGTCGCGTCCTTCCTGACAGAAGTCGATATCGAAGTCAGGCATTGATACACGGTCAGGGTTCAAGAAACGCTCGAACAGCAGGTTGTATTCCAAGGGGTCGAGATCAGTAATACCTAAACTGTAAGCCACCACAGAACCGGCACCGGAACCACGCCCCGGCCCCACTGGTACGCCATTATTTTTTGCCCAATTGATGAAATCCGCCACAATCAGAAAGTAGCCGGCAAAGCCCATCTGATTAATTACCCCAGTCTCAAAATCAAGCCGTGCATCATAGGCTGGCTGTTTATCAGATCGAACCGCATCATCCGGGTAGAGCACTTGCAGGCGTTTCTGCAAACCGCGCTTGGCCTCGCTCACCAAGTAATCATTCAGACTCTCACCATTGGGTGTGGGGAAATTGGGTAAATAATTATTGCCTAAGGTCAGGTTTAAATTACAACGCTTAGCAATTTCAACTGTGTTTTCAAGCGCTTGCGGCATATCGGCAAACAACTCGGCAATTTGCGCCTGGGTTTTGAAATATTGCTCGGTAGTAAAATGCTTAGGCCTGCGCGTATCTGCCAGCACATAGCCTTCTGCAATACATGTTCGCGCTTCATGCGCTCTGAAGTCATCTGGTGTGGAAAATTGAATCGGGTGAGTCGCTACTACAGGCAGATTAAGAACGGCAGCAATTGCGCGCACCGCCTGAATATACTGTTCTTCCAGATTCTTCTGCGCACCTACAGCGACGCGCTGCACTTCCAGATAATACCGATCGGGAAACAAATCACTCCACTCACGCGCTAATTTGAGTGCAGCATCCTGATTACCTTGCACACAAGCTTGCCCCACTTCACCCAGCATTGCTCCGGAGAGCATCAACAAACCCTCTGTGCCACACTCAAGGAACCACTCACGCTTGAACTCGGCACGACCTCGATATTGATTATGCAGATAAGCACGGCTTAACAACTGGCATAACAACAGATAACCCGCATGGTTCTGGCAAAGCAGCAAGGCACGCGTTGGCTGCTCGCGATTAGCCGTGTTTTCCAGCCAGATATCACAGCCAATGATAGGCTTAAGGCCTTTGCCACGAGACGCTTTATAGAACTTAATAGCGCCAAACAGGTTACTCAAATCTGTGAGCGCCAGTGCAGGCATGCCGTCATTTACCGCCTGCTTGACATAATCATCAATCCGCACAATGCCATCAACGATTGAGTACTCGCTATGGCACCGCAAGTGGACAAAAGCAGGCGCTGACTTTGATGATAATTCGGTATCTGACATAGTTTCAATTTTACCTTATTTGAAACGATGTTTTAGGGTCATTTTTCAATCAGCAGCATTGCAATGCAGTAAGCTTTATGCTCAGCTAGACTAAAAATAAAAAGGGCGCCACACAGCGCCCTCGCTGTCTCAAGCAAAAACTATTTTTGCAACAATGCCTTAACCTGCTCTACCAGCTCTTCATCCTGTACCGGCTTACCAAGGAAAACATCTACCCCAATTTCTTTGGCCACATTGCGATGTTTGTCAGCAGTACGTGAACTAATAACCACCAGCGGTATATTGGCTGTCGCCGGGTTATCACGAACATAGCGCGACAGCTCAAAACCGTCCATACGCGGTAAAACTGGTGCAGCAAATTCTGGGCAGCCAAACTGCGATTACCGGCTTTTACTCTTACGGTGAATTCGCCCCACGTCCGGACACCAGCGACAGTGTGCTGCACAATCAGACCATGACGATTGGCTACTTAAGTGAAAACTTAATCTAGGAAAAAATAAAAACCCTACTAAAACAATGGCTTATATTTGTAAATCATGCAAAACGCTCAGTGCAAACTAGGCGTTTTTGTTTTATGATAGAGCACATCATCACTTTAACCATAAACAGGCATGATGACATACCTGTCTCAAAACAACTCCACTAACGATAAAGGATAAAGATTATGACTAGCACAGTAAACCTCAAAGGCGGCCCGGTAGAAATCGGCGGCAACTTCCCGCAAAAAGGCCAAACTGCACCTGATTTCAAATTGGCCGACAAAACTAGAGCAGACGTAACACTGGCAAACTATGTCGGCAAACGCAAAGTATTAAATATTTTCCCCAGTATTGACACACCAACTTGCGCCACATCAGTACGCACATTCAACCAGCAAGCCGCTAAATTGAACAACACCGTGGTGCTGTGTATTTCAGCTGACCTGCCATTTGCACAAAACCGCTTCTGCGCAGCTGAAGGTATTGAAAATGTAGAAACCTTATCGACTTTCCGCAACACTGCAGCGTTTGCCGAGAGCTATGGCGTAGCCATTAAAACCAGCAGCTTGGCAGGCCTCACAACACGCGCAGTGATTGTGCTGGACGAGAACAACAAAGTGCTACACAGCGAACTGGTGGCAGAAATTACCGAAGAACCAAATTACGATGCCGCGCTAGCCGCTCTATAATCAGCACGCTGCAATAAAAAACCCGGCTGCATGCCGGGTTTTTTATTTTCACCATTCACCATTCACCATTCACCATTCACCATTCACCATTCACCATTCACCATTCACCATTCACCATTCACCTGATACGCAGTGTATTTTGCATTACTACCGCGCGCTTTATCTACAGGATATTTTTTAGCGTTCAAGTCTATTTTCTGATTCGCCGCTTGAATCAGGTCAATTTCCAGCACTTCAGCAATTCTCAGCAAATAGACAAAAGTATCAGCCAGCTCATGACTCACGGCCTCTCGTTTTTCTGGCGTCAATTCCTGACTTTCATGTGGCGTATCCCACTGAAACTGTTCTACTAGCTCAGCTGCTTCCACAATCATGGCCATCGCCAGATTTTTAGGCGTATGAAATTGCGCCCAGTCGCGCTCCGCGACAAAATGATTGATGCGCGCCCTAAGTGCCTGCAGTGAATCAGCCATCATCTCTTTCCTTACGGTTTGAACCCGCTACCATTTTAATTTCGAACAAGCGACACTCAAGCGGCCCATTAAACAAGGGCGTACGCTTACTTGGTGTGAGACGCATCAATTTTGGCATACGCAAATCATTGGTTAAAAAATAAGTGTTCCAACCGGCAAATTTGCGTTTCAGCGTTTCACCCATTTTCGGGTACAGCGCTGCCAAGGCCTCATCTTCTCCAATGCGCACCCCATATGGCGGATTAGCCACTAGCACACCGCTGTCGCCAGGTGGCACTACTTGCAACATATCCACGTGTGACACCTGCACCGCTTCCAGCAAACCGGCTGCTTCCAGGTTCTGCTTAGTTACCCGTACCGCGCGCAAGTCCATATCCGAACCATAAATTTTCTGAAATGTGACTTTTTTAACTTTGGCCAAAGCCTGATTTTTAATTTTTTTCCAGCTATCTGATTCGAAAGTGCGCAGCTTTTCAAATCCAAAATTACGCTTCAAACCCGGTGCAATATCGAGCGCCAGCATCGCTGCTTCCAGCAGAAAAGTGCCGCTACCGCACATCGGGTCTAGCAAGGGCTGACCCGGCTGCCAGCCAGTTAATTTCAAGATACCTGCCGCCAGATTCTCGCGCAATGGCGCTTCGATGCTTGCCCCCCGGTTACCGCGCTGATAAAGTGCTGCGCCAGAAGTATCCACATAGAACTGATATTCATCTTTGGTCAGATAAGCATGTATGCGTACTGCCGGAGTTTTGGTATCAATGTAAGGACGGCTGCCCACAGCCTGCCTGAACTTATCACAGATAGCATCCTTGATTTTTAAAGTAGCAAATTCCAGACTTTTCAGCGGACATTTCACGCCGGTCACCTTCACCATAAAGTCATGTTTGACCTCAAACCACTGTGGCCAATTGAGCTTGTAAGCAGCGTTGAACAAATCTTCTTCGTTCAGGTATTTGCCACGCCCCACCTGCCACAGAATGCGGGTGGCAATGCGCGAATGCAGATTTGCGGCATAGCATACCGCCCAATCACCATCAAAACTCACACCACCGTCGGTGCTTTTAATCGATTTTGCACCGGCCTGCTGCAATTCATCGGCCAGCAGTTGTTCCAAACCGCGCGGGCAAGTTGCAAAATATCGGTTAGGACTGTATTGCGCCATATTCAGTGATCACTTTTTTAACATTCAATTATTCATAAAAATTCGGTTTGCGGTGCTGCTATTGTGCTGTGCCAGTTTTTCGACAAACTGTACAAACTCAATATGGTGCGACTTTTCCAACGCTTTCGCACGCATGCGCAACGTGCTGATGCGCAGATCTGCAGGCTCACGCTTAAAGCCAAACACGGCGACATTGCCGGGTCTGCCTGTAGGTAAAATCAAGGCTTTGCCGGAAAAACTCTGCTCGATTCGCTGCAGATAAACGTCAAAGTTCTTATCACTGCCCCACAGATTGATCGACAAAATACCATCATGCCTGAGTGTCACTGCGCACTGATCAAAGAAATCCTGACTGCAGAAATTTGGCGGAATACCGTTACTATCGAAGGCATCGATCATCAGCACATCGCAAGATTCAGGATGCTCAGCCAGATATTGCAGACCATCGCCTTCAATCACCTGCAACCTGTCATCATCTTCCGGCAGGTAAAACTGATTGCGCGCCACTTGGATGATTCTAGGATTAATTTCAATCACTTTACTGACAATATCCGGACAATGTGCATGCACGTACTTGGCAATTGATCCGCCGCCCAGGCCTATGGTGAGCATATCGCCCACTTGTTCCCTGAACAGCAGAAAACACATCATGCCGCGCGTATAGGCCAATTCCAGCGCAAACGGATCCCGGATACGCATGGCACTTTGGATCGTCGATGAACCTAAATGCAAAGCACGCACGCCATCAGTTTCACTGACTTCAACCGCTTCATCTGCCGCTGAATATTGCGTGAATCCGCGCATTAAATGTTTAGCAACTCTAAACAAATTAATTTACCCCAACTTTGCTTGCATCATTTGTAACCATTGGTTCAGCCTGGGTTTCGGCCGCATCGCTACTCGCTTCAACTTTACTATCACCGCTGTCAATATCGAGCACCTCCCCCTCGATATCATCCAGAAACAGTGGCTGCAGTAGCTCTTGTTCCAGCACTGCTAAAAATTTGGTGCGCAATTCCATGAGCAGAGTATCCACTTCCTGAATTTGCAGATTCACGCGCGTGCCCGGCTTTAATTCCGGCATACCAAACACCTTAGTCATGTAGGGTAAATTATCCAGGCGCACCAGATTTTCGCGCCACACCGTCGCATAAATTTCACCGACATTTTCTTGTATCAGATATTGCAGGCACCAATAGCGCTCCATGCGAATTTGAAATTCACTGTAAGCCTTGTAAGTTAACTCAAAATTACGCATATGCGTGGTCAGCGCATCACTCTTAGGCGGATAAGCGGGCTCTGTGCCCTGAACCACGCTGATAATCTGACGCTGGTTAATCAAATCCACCGCGCGGCGCAACGGCGACGTGCTCCAGCTATATTGCGCCACGCCCAAACCTTGGTGCGGTTCAGGTTGGGTGGTCATGTAGACTTTGCCGCCTGATTGCGCACGATACAGCCCGGGCACCCCATGTAACGCCAGTAAAGCACCCCACTCCTTGTTGGCCTCAATCATTAATTCGGCGACTACTTTATCCATAGGCGAGCCACGGCGGCGGCTGACGATGCTTACTTTGCCATCTGTCACATAAAAATTGTGATCCACCTGTGGGGGTTTGCTCGGGTCATATTTGCCACGTGCTTTTTCTAGCGCTTCAGCCAGATTAAATAAAAACAGCAAACGACTCCAGTACGGATGACCACTATCAGCCTGCAAAGTCTGCTCATTAAAATAAGGTTCCAGCGTATCATGGCGCAGGTTATCAGCGATTTTAATGCGCTCTACTCTGCTTTCGCGATGTAGTACCGTGTAATCCGCTGCCACATCCAGATATAGCGACAATGCCGGCTTTACTTCACCAGCATCCAAACTAAAAGGACGAATCGTGGATTCGGGCAGCATGGTGATTTTGTGGCCAGGCATATACACCGTAGATAATCGGTGCATCGCCTCTTTATCAAGTGGACTATCGGGCGCAATGCCAAGAGCTGGCGCAGCAATATGGATACCGACACGCGTCACCCCATCTGCCAGCACCTGCACAGATAAAGCATCATCAATTTCTGTGGTCGTGCTGTCATCTATGCTAAAAGCTTCGACTTCTGCCAGCGGCAAATCCGCAGGCGAATCTGGCAATGTATCGGTATTAAAGTCGGTGCCATTTGCAAAATATTCACGCAAAAAGGCACCCAAGTGATAATCATGCACAGACGAGATAGCGCCACAGGCGTGCAGCAATTTAATATGGCTTAAGTGCGTTTCATGGGCTGCCGCATCTAGCGTTTTATATTCGAAACTGTTTTTGTCAGGCGCATATAGCAACATATCCAGCTTTTGCATCAGTTCAGCCGGCATAGTAAACGCTTTTAATTGCGTCACAAAACTGGCCATTTTTTCTGCCAAGAGACGCTTTTTCTCCAGCCCAGCCAGTGCCGCTTTCAAAATTTCTGCTGGTGCGGCTTTATAGCGGCCTTTGCCTTTACGGTTAAAATAAACAGGTGCGCTGTGCAGTTTAATGGCAATGGCAGCTGACTCTATGGCGCTAGATTTGCGTCCGTAGTAATCCTGTGCAAACTCTTCAAAACCGAATTCCTCTTCTCCACAGCACTCCCACAGAAAATCCAAATCCAGAGTTTCCGCTTCGGCATTCGCTGCTTCCATAAAGCCTGCTAATGGCGTTTCAAAACGCATTAATACATGATTGAGTTTGATTTTACTGCGCTTGCCGGATACAGATTCTATTTGCATAGAGCCCTGTGATTCGGTCATGATAGAGGCGATTTTAAAGCTGCCATCTTCTTCGAAAAAAACATTCATAAAACTGGGAGTGATTTTGAGGATTAGAGTAACTGGCATTTTACCCTGTATTGACCCAATCTCTCGAATAAAAACATTATGGACAATCGCATCCCCGTCACTTTGCTCACCGGATTTCTTGGCAGCGGCAAAACTACCCTACTGAATCATTTACTCAATGACCCCGGCATGAAAGACACCGCAGTCATCATTAATGAGTTGGGAGATGCTGGCTTAGATCAGATTTTTGCCAATAGCAATCTAGCTCAGAATATCGAAAGCGAGCATATTGCTGACAATACGGTGTTGTTAAGCTCCGGTTGCCTGTGCTGCTCGCTGAAAAACGAACTAGCTGACACTATGCGTGATTTATTTTTCAAACGCGCATTACAAGCCATTCCTGAATTCAAACGCTTGGTGATTGAAACGACCGGCATGGCAGACCCCGGGCCGATTTTAGCGAACCTGATGAATGAACCGGTGATTGAATCGGTATACCGTTTAGATGCCGTGATTGTGACGGTGGATAGCATTTACGGATTGCAGCAGCTGGAACAAAACAAGGAGGCACTCAAACAAGCTGCAGTGGCTGATGTGTTATTAATGACCAAAACCGATTTGGCTGACAGCGCTCAAATTGAAGCGTTACAGCAAAAACTCAGCACTATCAATGCCAGCGCCACACAGCACAGCATTCAACATGGCAAGGTGAACCCACAGTGGATAATTGATGTTGGGTTGTTTGATGCCTCAACCAAAAAAGCCCAGCCGCTGCGCTGGCTGCGCGCACCAACAAAATCTCGGCTATTGCCCCAGCAACCGCATGATGCCGATATTCAAAGTTTTACGGTTACTCTGCCTAGCCCGATTCATTGGCGTTACTTAAAACCGGTGATTCTGAAATTGTGTCAGCAGCATGGTGAACAGCTGCTGAGACTGAAAGGCATTATTCACGCTGCCGATCAAACTGCTCCGCTGGCGATCCACGCGGTGCACTTTACGCCTTACCCTCCCACGCTGCTAGAAGGCTGGCATGAAGAAAACCCGCAGTCACGCATTGTGCTGATAGGCAAAAATCTCAATGAAACAGAAGTGAGAAAGCTACTGACGCAAGTTTAAACTTTAGTAGTTTAAAAACAGCGCGTTCAAGCTAAGCTGATGAGTCTTCGGATTTTTGCATGCCACGCTGCGTATGCTTGCGCTGGGTTGGTCGCACCACCAGCCCTGCTGTTAGCGCAGATTTTTTCCAATTGGGTTTCAAAGGTGTCATACAGGCCACGCGCTTTTTGGCCACAACAAAATAGACGCCGCCCAGCAGCGGCAGCCAGCGCGCACCAAGCCGCTGCATAAAATGAAAGCGAAGCTGCCAGCGCTGATGTTCAAAAGGCGGCACATGGCAGCACATTTGTATCGACACAATTTCAAAACCCAGCAATGCCAGCCAATCCTTAAGCCGGTTCAGGCCTATGAAATGCCCTGACCAAGGATAGCGTGCGCTCAAGACCTGAGAGGGTTTACGCTCGCACAAACGTGTTTTCAATAAGCGGCATAACCCCCACCAGCTCAACGGATTGAATCCGCTAATCAGCAAATGTCCTTCCGGCATCATCACCCGCTCCGCTTCGCGCAGTGTTTGGTGTGGCCGCTCACTAAACTCCAAGCGATGCGGCAGCAGCAGCAAATCTAAGCTCGTATCCGCAATAGGTAAAAAATCGTCATCGCACAGCAGGCTGGGTTGCTGCTTGCCATCGCAGCAGTCAGCTGATTTAAATCGATGCGTGACTCTGGAGTTGCGTAACAAATCCATATGCAGACTACCCATCTGCAGGGCGTTAAAACCGAATAAATCCACCACCGCCCGATCATATAAAACTTGCTCCTGCGCCTGTAAATAGCGGCCAGGCGTGCTTGAAAACCAAGCATGATGGTCACAGTTGATTGCGGGTTTATCTGGCCGATCGCTCATATGCAGATTTAGTGATGGATATTTTGTTTTGATGTTGGATAATAGACCATATGCAAACGCCATTACAAATTATTCCCATCCCGGCATTTCAGGACAACTATCTATGGCTGATACATAATGGCAGAAAAGCTGTTGTGGTAGACCCTGGGGACGCCAAACCAGTCTTGCATAAGCTCGTAGAACTTAATTTGCAATTGGAGGGCATACTCATCACCCATCACCATCAGGATCATATCGGTGGCGTCAAGCCTCTACTCTCAAAGTTTCCTGATGCACAGGTGTTTGCTCCAGCGCGTGAGCAATATGATTTTCCGCATGCAGCATTGAGTGAGCCTGATTGTGTACGTTGCACCGACTGGCTACCGGAAGCAAACATCATGGATTTACCGGGTCATACGCTGGGGCATATCGCCTACTTTATGCAATACGGAAATCAATCTTGGCTATTCTGCGGCGACACTTTATTTGGTGCTGGCTGCGGAAGATTATTTGAAGGTAGCCCGCAACAAATGCACCACTCATTACAGAAACTGAAAGCCTTGCCGAGCGAGACACAAGTATTCTGTGCACATGAATACACGCTTCATAACATTAATTTTGCGTTGACGCTTGAACCAGGCAACGCAGATTTGCAACAACGCAAACGGGACACACTTGCGTTGCTGGCCAAAAAGCAACCCAGTCTGCCTAGCACTATGGCTCTGGAGCTGGCCACCAACCCCTTCCTGCGCTGCGATGTGACAGAAATCCGCACCTCAACTCAAACGCAAACCGTGGATGAAGTGCACACGTTCAGTAAAATTCGAGAGCTTAGAAATCATTATTAATCATTTAATTATAGATTATATATAAAGTGAATTATAGATTTAATTTGCTTGGTTTGTGCGCTTGACTTGACGCCTTGCTATTCGTTACTATGCAAGCACTTTAATGTTTTAAACCTGCATCGATGAAGGAGCTGCGGCATGAGGAATAATTTTGTTTTCTAGTTCTAACCCCTTAAACAAAATGAATAAGCAGCACATGCGCAGCGCACATCTTCACTTTAACCTCCCCTTGTCATTATTTTTTTGCGCCTTAATTGGTAGCACATATAGTGCTGGTGTACTCGCTGAAGCTGGCACAATATCGAATGTCATGGGTGACGAAATCGTTATACACGTTGAAGAAAATACTCAACCTTTAATCAGTGAACCCAGCGCTCTTGCACCCCATGGCTTGCAGAATGAGCAAAATACAAAGGAAACCGCGCGCAAACTGAACCTGCAGAATTTGACACCAAGCTATGGCGGTTATGGTGGTATCAGTAGTCCGAATTTCACCATCCCTAATTACAATAGCGAGACTGTCTTAGCCAAACCCAAGCGCAACTTTAATCTGGAAGAAATTCTGGATGTAGCACCCAATCAAACAGCTCAATCACGCGACAATGAAGAGGTGAGCCGCAATGATTTATGGCAGCGCATCAAAAACGGTTATGCCATCCCTGATTCGAGCTCGCCACTCACCAAAACCCATGAAACCTGGTACAGCTCCAGACCGGACTATGTGAGACGCATGGTCGAGCGCAGCCAGCGCTATCTGTTCCATGTAGTCGAGGAGGTTGAAAAACGTGGCATGCCTTCTGAAATTGCGCTTTTGCCTATGATTGAAAGCGCCTACAACCCGAAAGCCTATTCAACCAGCAGGGCTTCTGGCATTTGGCAATTCATTCCATCTACCGGTAAACATTTTGGTCTGCAACAGAACTGGTGGTTTGATAACCGTCGCAACATCACGTTTGCGACCGACGCAGCACTGACTTATCTGCAAAAACTGCATGCCATGTTTGGCGCTTGGGATTTGGCATTGGCTGCTTACAACGCAGGTGAGGGAACTGTGTCTCGTGCAATCGAACGCAATCGCAAACTCGGCCTGCCCACCGACTATGAGAACCTTAACCTACCCCCAGAAACCAGGAACTATGTACCCAAGCTGCAGGCTGTCAAAAACATCATGACCAATCCTGGCAACTATGGGTTAAACATACAAACCATTGCCAATACGCCCTATTTTGCCAAAGTCACTGCTCCAGCCCAGATTGACGCGCGCCTAGCCGCCAAATTGGCAGAAATCAGTGATGAGGAATTTCTGGCGCTTAACCCAAGTTTTAATCGCCCGCTTATAAAAAGTGAAGAGAGGAATCTGGAATTACTGTTACCGATAGTCTCAGCACAGACCTTCAGAACCAATCTGGAAAGCTATAACAAACCCCTGGTGAGCTGGCAAACCTATTTTGCAAAACCTGGCGAGCGATTAGAAAAAATTGCCAAACAATTCGGCATACATGTAAGCAAGCTGCGTGACGTGAACGACCTCCCTGCCAACAAAAAGATCAAAAAGCCGGCAACCATTATTGTGCCCAATGGCAAAGTGACAGACTTTAAGCCGGACCCTCATCAAAAAAGCATCGCCATCGACACAGCTAACGCCGCTGATAGTTTTGATCCGCTGCAAAATGACGAGAAAACAAACAATACGCCAGCTGGTGTTGAAAATGAACCAAATATGGGCGCCAGCGTCACACACAAAGTTAAACAAGGCGAGAGCATTTATAGGATTGCGAAACGCTATGGCATCACCGTAAGTCAGCTTAAAAAAGACAATGGTTTAAAGTCCAACAGTTTGCTGACAGGTCAGGTGTTGACGATTAACAGCAATCAGCCAAAATAAAATGCATCTCAAAAGAAAAGAACTTACATTGTGAAGCGCGGAGACACATTGCACAGCATTGCAAAAAGATTTGATGTGGCGACTACCGACCTTAAGCGCTGGAACAACCATAAGGGCAATCACATTAAGCCAGGCAGCAAGCTCAAGATTATCGAGTCTGCCACAACATTCTAAACTTCGTATAACTTGAGCTTTACACTTTAGCGTTTAATCCACTTTATGAGCTTCAGCCTAAACTTTACCAAGATTACGTGTGTGTTACTCATGAGCAGCTTGATTGCTGCATGTGGTTCTTCTGAAAAGAACAGCACGTCCGTCATTGATCTGGACAGAGAATTTCCGAGTGAATCAGGCGGAAGCTTAATCAATGCAATGACTGGCGAACCAAGCAGCCTAATCTCCATGATTGCCGGTGAATCAGCTTCATCTGCCATCTCCTCGAACGTATTCAATACCCTACTCAGATATGACAAGAACCTTGAACTTGAGGGCGACCTAGTGGAGAGTTGGCAAATCTCGGCCGACCAAAAAACGATACGTTTTATACTAAAACCCGATTTAAAATGGGCTGATGGAAAACCGCTTAGCAGTGCCGATGTGCTGTTCACCTGGCAGTCTGTGACCGATGAAAAAACCGCCAGTCCATACGCATCAGATTTTCAACTGGTTAAAAAAGCAACGGTGCCTGATGCTCGCACATTTGAGGTGACTTACGAACAAGCTTATGCACCAGCGCTGGATAGCTGGGCTGGTTTACAAATTCTGCCTAAACATCTGCTTCAAGGACAAGACCTGCACACCACAAGCTTTGCCAGAAATCCGGTAGGAAGCCACTATTACAAACTGGATAGCTGGGCGCACGGCGAAAATCTAAAATTATCGCGCAACCCGAACTCCGTGCGCGGGCAAGCCAAGATTGATCAGCTCGTATCACGCATTATTCCCGACAATTCTGCCCAGTTTCTGGAACTGATGGCTGACAACATCGACTACATGGGTTTAGACCCGATTAAGTACTCACGTATTATTCCTGCACGCCCGGAGTTGCAGCAGAAACTTGCACTCTATAAAGAGTTGGGCAATAGCTACACCTATATGGGCTTTAACCTAAAACGTAAACCCTTTAATGACAGAAATGTGCGTCTGGCCATCAATTACGCCATCGATAAACAGGAAATTATTGATGGGGTTTACCTTGGCTTGGGAATCAATATCGCTTCACCCTATAAGCCCGGCACACGCTGGAGCAACCCTGATTTGCAACCCTATCCTTATGACCCGCAAAAGGCACGTGCCCTTCTCAAACAAGCGGGCTTTGCCGATAACGATGGTGATGGTATTTTGGAGCGTGATGGCAAGCCATTCAGTTTCGAAATTATTACCAATCAAAATAAAGAACGCGAAAAATCTGCAGTGCTGATTCAACGCAGGTTGAAAGAGGTCGGCATCGACGTCAAGATTCGCGCAATTGAATGGGCAAGCTTCATCAGTCGTTTTATTAAGACCGGCGACTTCGATGTCGTTGTGTTAGGTTGGGGTCTAGGGCTGGATCCCGACCAATACAACATCTGGCACTCAAGCCAACAGGCGCCTGGCCAATTTAATTTTATCGGCTATCATAACTCCGCTGTTGATAAACTTCTGGAACAAGGACGGTTGGAACTCAATCCGGATAAACGTCAGAAAATCTATCATGAATTTGCACGAGTACTTTTAGAGGATAGCCCTATCGTTTATTTATCCGCAGGCTATGGTCTCACTGCGATTCATAAGCGCGTTAAAGGCATAGATAACCCTGCGCCACCTGCCGGTATCGGTCACAACTCCGAAGACTGGTTCATTCCACAACCTTTGAGACGCAACGAAATCAATCAATAATCATGCTGAAATATCTAATCAAGCGCGTACTATGGATGATTCCTTTGCTGATAGGCATCAGCCTTATTTCGTTCTTTATCATGCATTTGGCTCCAGGCGACATTACTAGCAATGAATCTGCCTTTAATCCTAAAGCCAGTGAAGAATCGCGTCAGAAGTTGCGTGAAATGTACAATCTGGATAAACCCGTCATTGTGCAATATGCGCTATGGCTGCAGCGCATGACCACGTTGGATTTCGGCAAATCATTCGCCAGCCACCAAAAACCCGTATTCTGGCAAACGACTGACAAAGACGGCAACGTCACCAAAGGATTGATTCAAGAAGCCTTGCCAATTACGCTGACGATTAATCTGCTTGGCTTGGCGATTACGCTACTGCTGGCGATTCCGCTGGGCATTGTCGCTGCGCGCAAACATTTGGGATGGCAGGACAGAAGTATCACACTATTCAATTTTATTGGTTTTTCCATTCCGGGTTTCTGGCTTTCATTGTTACTAATGTACTGGCTAGGTGTAGTGAATAACTGGTTTCCAATATCCGGACTGCATAGTCTGAACTACGAAACACTTGATACATGGGGAAAAATCAAAGATACGCTAAGTCATCTGTTTTTGCCGGTTGTCATTCCATCCATCACAGGCCTTGCCGGCATCACCCTTTTCGTCAAAAACGGTATGCTGGATGTGCTGCATCAGGATTACATTACTACCGCACGCGCCAAGGGTTTGGCTGAAGGCAAAGTGATTTATAAACACGCACTGCGCAATGCCTTGCTGCCTTTGATTACGATCGTCGGCCTTTCTATCCCTGGGCTAATTGGTGGTTCAGTGATTGCTGAAACGATTTTCGCGATACCGGGAATGGGTAAGTTGTTTTATGACGCAGTGTTGATGCGCGATTTCCCGGTAGTGATGGGCATACTCACTATCGGCTCAGCACTCACTTTGATAGGTAATCTACTGGCAGATGTGATGTATGCATGGGCTGACCCACGCGTCAGACGCGGCGTGGTGAGGGGGTAATCATGCATCAGAGCCTATTTAAAAAAGCGTTATCCAACCCATTGGCCTATAGTGGCTTTGTCATCATCAGCATTATTTTCTTGCTGGCGATGCTGGCTCCGTGGATTGCGCCCTACGACCCTAATGAAATTAATGTGAAAGCGATATTGCTTGAACCATCCATCGCACATTGGATGGGCACTGACGGATTAGGACGCGATGTACTGAGCCGTATGTTATTTGGTGGCCGCGTCTCACTACTAGTAGGATTGGTCGCCGTCGGCATTTCTACCCTAATAGGTATCGTACTAGGGGCTTTGGCAGGGTTTTATCGTGGCTGGGTAGATGTGGTCATCATGCGCCTAGTTGATGTCATGCTGTCTATTCCGAGTTTCTTCCTGATTTTGGCAGTGATTGCGTTTCTAACACCATCTATCATCAACATTATGATTGTTATCGGGCTAACCTCTTGGATGGGTGTAACTCGTCTGGTGCGCGCTGAATTTTTAAGTCTATGCGATCGAGAATATGTTCTGGCTTCCCGTACGCTAGGCGCTCGAGATTTCAGACTGATTTTCAGGCATTTACTGCCCAACAGCCTGACACCGATTATTGTCAGCGCCGTACTCGGTGTGGCCGGTGCAGTGTTAATGGAATCAGGCCTGAGTTTTCTGGGCTTGGGCGTGCAGGCTCCACAGGCCTCATGGGGCAATATCCTCACTGATGGTAAAGAGTACATACAATTTGCCTGGTGGCTGTCACTGTTCCCCGGTTTAGCCATTTTAATGACCGTGTTAGGGTATAATTTACTTGGAGAAGGTTTGCGAGATGCACTCGATCCACGCAGTGGATCACATAAATAGCTGACGTCTGAATACCGCAGCAAACCAATTATAAATTTAATAAATCATTACAGGATTCATTATGGGATTTTTAGCAGGTAAAAAAGTACTCATCGCCGGTCTGCTTAGCAACCGCTCTATTGCCTATGGAATTGCAGCCGCCATGAAACGTGAAGGTGCCGAACTTGCATTCACCTATCAAATGGAAAAGCACGAAAAGCGCGTTGCTGACTTAGCGGCCGATTTTGACTCTAAAATCGTATTACCTTGTGATGTTGCCGAAGACGCGCAAATTGAAGCGCTGTTCCCTGCCCTAGCCAAACATTGGGATGGGTTAGACTGTTTAGTGCATTCTATCGCCTTTGTACCTAAAGTAGCGCTTGATGGGGACTATCTGGAAAGCATCAATCGTGAATATTTCCGTATCGCCCACGATATCAGCTCCTACAGTTTTTCAGCGATGGCGAAAGCTGCTTATCCAATGATGCAAAGCCGCAGCGGCAGCTTACTGACATTGAGCTATCTGGGGGCTGAGCGCACCATGCCAAATTACAACGTCATGGGCGTTGCTAAAGCAAGCTTGGAGGCCAACGTACGCTATCTGGCACAAAGCTTAGGCCCGCGCGGCATACGCGTTAATGCTGTATCTGCTGGCCCTATCAAAACCCTGGCGGCATCCGGCATTGCTGACTTTGACAAAATGATTGGTTTCAATGAAAAACATGCAGCGCTGCGGCGCAATGTCACCATCGAAGAGGTAGGTAATGCTGCAGCTTTCTTATGCAGTGACCTGGCCTCTGGTATCACGGGGGAAATTACCTACGTAGATGGCGGCATGAACATCACCGCCGCGGGCACGATTGAATAAACCGCTGACATCCTGCCATATCAATATATGACAGATATTAAAAACTGATCTCAATAAAAAAGGCACCAAAGGTGCCTTTTTTATTTGCCTTTTAAATGTTGGCTAAGTATTTTTGATCGGCTACTGCTCTGATTTATCCATCAACAATTTTTGATTCACTTTAATCTTCGCCTTTTCACGCAAAGATTGCTTGTAAGCAGACAAGTATTCAGCATTTAACGCAGCCGCAAGCTCGTTCTTAGCATTTTTCAAAGACTCTGCGTCATCAGCGGCACTGGAATCCACTTCAATCACCTTCACCAGCAGATAGCCTTGCTTGCTATCTGCTAGGCCTGAATAAGCTGGTAGCTTGCTAACATCTGTCTTAAATACCTGCTTCATCGCCAAGTCTGTCAAACCTTGCGCATCTTTGCGGTCTACAGTCACCTCAGGAATCCATCCCAGATTCGCGACATCTTGACCCTGCTTTAGCGCTTTCAGTGCGGACTCGCCCTTTTCAACTGCCAATTTTGCTGCCGCCTCAAGTTTAAGCAATTCTTCAATACCGACTTTCACATCATCAAACGCCTTAGGTGCAGATGGTTTATAATCCAGCACACGCGCAGCAACAAGGTTATTTGGCGAAACTTCAATCGCTTCAGTGTTGCGACGCTCTTTCAGTGATTCTTCTGAAAATACCGCGGCAACTAACTTCTCACTTTTGAAGAATTTATTAATATCTTCACGTGTAGACCAATCAGAAACCTGTACCTGCGCACCAAAAGCTTTGGCAGCAGGCTGCAAGCTATCAGACTGCTCGTAAACCATATTGCTGAAACCTTCCGCTTTTTCAACAAACAAAGCCTGCGCTTTTTGGAAAATCAATTCGCCCTTAATCTGCGGTTTCAGGCTAGCAAAATTAGCACTTTGACCGCTGATTTCAGTCAATTTAATAATATGATAGCCAAACTCGGATTCAACCAAGTTACTGATTTCATTCTCTTTCATCGAGAACGCAGCGTCCTCGAACGCTTTCACCATAGCACCACGGCCAAAGCTACCCAAGTCACCGCCTTTAGCGGCTGAGCCTGGATCTTGCGAGTTTTTAATGGCTAATTCTTCAAATGATTTAGGGTTCTTTCTCACTGCAGCCAGTAACTCTTCTGCTTTAGCTTTTGCCGCCTGCTTTTGCTCAGCAGTAGCGTTGGCACCAAAACCAATCAAAATATGACTGGCACGACGCTGCTCATTACCTTGAAATTTGGCTGCGTTTTCGTCATAAAACTTTTTAACTTCTTCATCGCTAACCTGAACACTAGGTACCAAAGCACTTGCCGACATCAACATGAATTCAATTTTCACTTGTTCAGGCGTACGCAACTTGTCTTTATGTTTTTCGTAATAAGCCTTTACTTCAGCAGGATCAATTTTCACCTGATCAACAAAGTCTTTAGTTTTGATTTCCGCAACAGAAACCACACGTTTCTGATTCAGCAGTTTCACGGTGTCGGAAGCGCGCGCGTTAGATATGAAACCTAACTTTGCAATACCATCTTGAGCTTGCTGGCTCAATAAGTCAGCACGAATAGAAGCTTCAAATTTTTTCGGCGTAATTCTGTTTTCCTGCAGCAGTTGGTCATACAACTCTTGAGAGAACTTGCCGTCTTTTTGAAAAGTAGGCATACCGGTAATGTACGTTGCTAACTGTGCATCACTGATTGCATAGTGTGCATTTTTAATTTCTTTATCCAGCAACTGCTGATTAATCAGTTGATTTAGCACCATAATTTTGACTTCTGGTCTGTCAAGTTCAGCTTGATCTACTTTGCCTTCTGACTGAAGGCGATTACGTAAATTCTGTAATGCGTTGGAATATTCCTGCAAAGAAATTTCACTGCTGTCTACCTTCGCTACGGCAACATTATTTCCGGCCTGACTTAAATAAGAATCGATACCAAACAGGGCAAAAGGAATAGTAATCAAGGCCAGCAAAGCTTTTCCAACCCAACCTTGTGCAACAGAACGGATACTATCTAACATAAAATTCTCTTTTTAAATGATGACTGACTAAGCAATATGAAATCAAAATGTTAACCAACTTCAAGCGCGTTAATATATCACAATTACCCCTCGAAATGCCTTCAAAACAACATTAAGACAGGCAATTAATAGATACAGTTCTGGAAATTAAACGTTGAAAGATGTGAAGCAGAAAATAAAAAAGCGAGTTTTTAAACTCGCTTTTTTGTGTGGCGGAGTGGACGGGACTCGAACCCGCGACCCCCGGCGTGACAGGCCGGTATTCTAACCAACTGAACTACCACTCCTAAAACTTTGTATTTTTATCGCCTGATATGCTTTACAAAATAAAGAGTGCTGAAACTGCCAGCACTCTGAATTTAAAATTTAGAAGCAAATCTACTAATCTTTGTTGGCTTTTTGGTGGGTGCTAACGGGGTCGAACCGCTGACATTCGCCTTGTAAGGGCGACGCTCTACCAACTGAGCTAAGCACCCTGCCTAACCAACGAAGGCGCTAGTTTACAGCATCTTTAAGTGCTTTACCAGCCCTAAATTTAGGAGAGTTTGCAGCTTTAATTTTGATAGTTGCACCAGTACGAGGGTTACGACCATTACGCGCCTCGCGTTTACCTACGTAAAATGTACCAAAACCAATAAGCGTTACTAAATCACCTTTTTTTAATGCTTTTGTTACAGCAGCTGTAGTTGCGTCTAATGCACGACCAGCAGCAGCTTTAGAAATACCTGCAGCGCTTGCAACTTGATCAATTAATTCTGATTTATTCACGTGTAATCCCCTCTCAAGGTTTGTTAAATAAAAACATCGGTAATTTCTATGGAGTCGTAGCCCCGTAGCGCCTTTATATCAAGCCTATAAAGGCTGTGTCAAGCACTTATCGGCAGTTACAAGCACATATTTTTCTAATGTTTTATTGCATCAGTAGTTGCCGCTGACGATTCTTTAGAATTATCAGCAAGTTGAACCTCTTTTGCAGGATTTTCATGAACATCAGCGTCAGAGGCTTGCTTGTATGTATGGTCGTTACGG
>Ga0209835_1000523_pt1 | contig 25005 bp, 25 predicted proteins | sample LakKivwa52mmetaG_FD_184138 | JGI IMG/M metagenome (GOLD analysis project Ga0209835, IMG submission 184138) | Anoxic lake water microbial communities from Lake Kivu, Rwanda to study Microbial Dark Matter (Phase II) - Lake Kivu water 52m metaG... | ecosystem: Environmental > Aquatic > Freshwater >... | reverse complement strand
GATCACGATCCCGTCCGCGGTGCCGTCCCGCGAGCGCCGACTTTCATCCCCATTGTGCGCAAGGATCGCGCGCGAGATCACCGGCGTCGGCGTATAGCCGTTTTCCTTTTGTAGATGCACGGTGACGCCATTCGCGGCCAGCACTTCGATGACGTTCTGCTGCGCCGGCGCGGACAGCGCGTGGGTGTCCATGCCGAGGAACAGCGGTCCGGTAATGCCGGCCTGCGCGCGGTATTCCGCGACGGCCTGCGCGATCGCGAGGATGTGCGCCTCGTTGAAGCTGCCATTGAGCGCGGTGCCGCGATGGCCGCTGGTACCGAAGGCAACGGGTTGCGTGGCCGGGCCACGATAGGCGGCAAGCAGCGCGGGGATGTCGGTCAGGCTGTCGGCGGGTGCCGGTTGGCCGGCGAGCGGGTGGGCCATGATTTCCTCCTTGAGTTTGAGGAGATTCTAGAACCGTACTGGGGTTACGGGTTCGACAGGGCCGCAGCATGTTGATTGCCTCAAATCGGCCAGAAGCGGACCTCCCAATCATTGCAGGGCCTGGGGCAAAATGGATGCCCCTCATGAAATTTCCCGACACTCACCATGGAATATTCTGCACTCACGACTGTTGTTCAAAAGTTCTATGCCGATATATGGAACAAGCACGACAAGTCGGCAATTCCCTCGCTGCTTCAGTCTGACTTCACGTTCAGAGGCTCTCTCGGTCAAAGTAAAACTGGACATTCCGAGTTTGCTGATTACGTCGATTTCGTACATCAGGCCCTTGGTGCATATCAATGTGACATTCTTGACTTGGTTGCGGAAGGCAACCAGTGTTTTGCCCGAATGCGGTTTTCAGGAACCCACCGTGGCGATTTTTTTGGCTTCAAACCAACAGGGAAAAAGGTCGAGTGGGCTGGCGCAGCGCTCTTTTCGTTTAGGGACGGACTGGTCGCTGACCTGTGGGTCCTCGGCGATGTGCATGGATTGTTACAACTGCTAGAACGCAACAGCGAGTAATTCTGCGAATTTCCGCTTTGGGTTCGGCGGCCGCCCCTTGAATGCAGTCCTGGTGCCGTCACGCCAGCGCCGACTTTTGAAAGTCATCTTCCATGAGCAAGAAAAACATCTCTGCCGACACCCCGGAAAACCATCTGGTCGTTTTTCAGGAGCACAGCATCCGCCGCACTTGGCATAACGAGGAGTGGTGGTTTTCGGTCGTCGATGTTTGCGGCGTATTGACCGATAGTGCCGACCCCGGTGCCTATTGGCGCAAGTTGAAACAGCGGCTTGGCGTGGAGGGCAGTGAAGTCGTGACGTTTTGTCACGGGTTGAAACTCGAAGCGCCGGACGGCAAGCAGCGGACGACCGACTGCGCCAACACCGAAGGCCTGTTCCGCATCGTCCAGTCCATCCCCTCGCCGCGTGCCGAGCCGTTCAAGCGCTGGCTGGCGCAGGTGGGTTACGAGCGGGTGAAGGAAATCGAGAACCCCGAACTCGCCAGCGCCCGCGAGTTGTATCAGGCCAAGAGCTATCCGCAGGCGTGGATTGGGGAGCGGCTGCCTTTTATCGTCGTTCGAGAAACTGCTACCCGGCAAGTCTGGCAGTAAATGAGCGCCGCCATGATCCCGCGTGTGCTCTCCGTCATTCCACCAATGACGCAGCTCAACACGCCTTATCCATCGACCGCCTACCTGACCGGCTTCCTGCGTTCGCGCGGCGTGGTGGCTGTGCAGGAAGATCTTGCCCTCGCGCTGGTGCTGCGACTGTTTTCGGCGGCGGGCCTGCGGGCGATCCATGCGCGCATTGCCGCGATGCCGAAGGCGCAGCGCACGCCGGCGATCAAGAATTTCGAGCGCCAGTTTGAGCGCTACGTCGCCACAATCGAACCGGCGGTCGCCTTCCTGCAGGGACGTGATACCAGCCTCGCGTGGCGCATCGCCGGACGCGACTTCCTGCCCGAGGGGCCGCGCTTCGCCGCGCTCGATGCCTATGTCGATGACGACGGTAGCGATCCGCTGGGCTGGGCGTTTGGTGCGCTGGGCATTCAGGATCGTGCGCGCCACTTCGCCACGCTCTACCTCAACGATGTCGCCGACGTACTGCGCGAAGCGGTCGATGCGCGCTTCGAATTCGTGCGCTATGCCGAGTCGCTGGCGCTGAGCCAGCCCACCTTCGAACCGCTGGCCACCGCGCTCGCCGCGCCGCCGACGCTGGTCGACAGCACGCTCGACCAACTGACGCTGGCCGCGCTGGACAAGCACCGCCCCAGCGTCGTGCTGGTCTCGGCCCCCTTCCCCGGCAACGTCTATGGCGCCTTCCGCATCGCGCAGGCGATCAAGAAGCACGATCCGGCCATCGTCACGGTGCTCGGTGGCGGCTTCGCCAACACCGAACTGCGCGAACTCGCCGAGCCGCGCGTCTTCGATTTCTTCGATTACGTGACGCTCGACGACGGCGAACGCCCGATTCTTTCGCTGCTCGAACACCTGCGCGGCGAACGTACCCGGGAACAGTTGGTGCGCACCTTCCTGCGCGACGCTGGCACGGTGCGATACATCGATTGCGGAGAACCGGACATTCCATTCAACGAAGTCGGCACGCCGACCTGGGATGGCTTGCCGCTCGACCGCTATCTGAGCGTGCTCGACATGCTCAACCCCATGCACCGCCTCTGGTCCGACGGCCGCTGGAACAAGCTCACTGTCGCCCACGGCTGCTACTGGAAGAAGTGCACGTTCTGCGATACCTCGCTGGATTACATCTCGCGCTACGACGCCGCTTCGGCGAGCGTGCTGGTCGACCGCATCGAGGCCGTCATCGCCGAGACAGGGCAGACGGGCTTCCATTTCGTCGACGAAGCCGCGCCGCCCAAGGCGCTGGCCGCGCTGGCTGACGAACTGCAACGGCGCAACCGCGCGATCTCATGGTGGGGCAACATCCGCTTCGAGAAATCCTTCACGCCGGAGCTGTGTCAGCGGCTGGCGGCCAGCGGCTGCATCGCCGTATCGGGCGGGCTCGAAGTCGCCTCCGACCGCCTGCTCAAGCTGATGCAGAAAGGCGTTTCCGTCGAGCAGGTCGCGCGCGTCACGCATGCCTTCACGGAGGCCGGCATCCTCGTGCATGCCTATCTGATGTACGGCTTTCCGACGCAGACCGTGCAGGACACCGTCGATGCGCTTGAATACGTGCGGCAACTGTTCGCGGCCGGCTGCATCCAATCCGGCTTCTGGCACCGCTTCGCCTGCACCGTGCATGCCCCGGTCGGGCTGCATCCGGAACAGTTCGGCGTGACGCTCAAGCCGTTACCAGAAATAAAGTTCGCGAAGAACGACGTGCAGTTCACCGACCCGACGGGCGTCGATCACGCCGCGCTCGGCGTCGCGCTCAACAAGGCGCTCTACAACTACATGCACGGCCTCGGTCTCGACGACGACGTGCGTGGCTGGTTCGATCAGAGCGTTCCTAAAACGCGCGTGCCGCGTCACTTCATCGAACGGGCGCTGACATCCTGACAAGCGCCGTCAAGGCAGCGCTGCGTAATCAGCCGGCGATGTACTGTTCCAGTTGCTGGATCTGGAATGCCTGCTCCGAAATGGTTTCCTTGACCAGATCGCCAATCGAGATCATGGTCAGAACATTCTTTTGGCTATCGAGTACCGGCACATGGCGAATGTGTTTCTCGGTCATCAAGGCCATCACCTCATCGACCTTGAGATCCGGCGAAACATAGATCACCTTCTCCGTCATGATGTCTCCGACCCGGGTATCGGTCGAGTTTTTTCCCTTGAGGACAACCTTGCGCGCATAGTCGCGTTCGCTGAAGATGCCAATCAATTTGTTCTCTTCCATCACGACGACGGCGCCGATGTCTCGTTCGGCCATGACCCTGAGCGCATGGACCACGGTGTCGCCTGGCGCGACACTGATCGGCGCGCGGGGTGGATTACCCAACAGCTGTTTAATCGATTTCATCTGCATCTCCCCGGGTGCTGCCGATCCCATCCGCCATTCCGGAGGGATCAGCCTTTGACATAGCTATCGTCAACTCGCTGAATCAACTCTTCAGCAAATAGAACTCGCGAACCCCGCTGGCAATTTCCCGCGTATCCAGCAACTTGATCGAGGTTTCCTTGCTCCACAGGGGAATATCGTCGATCGCCGCGGTGCAGTCCGTGACCAGCTGCAGGATTTCGCCGCTCTTCATGCCCTGCAGCAACCTTTTGGCTTCGAGGATCGGGCCGGGGCAGGAGACGCCGCGCATGTCCAGCGTGGCATGAGGCACAGGTTTCGTATTGTCCTTGCCCGCCTTGCGCAACAGGTAGGCGACACCGCCGTTCTCCTGCTTCTCGGTCGATACCAGCACGTTGCCCGAGTGATTGCACCAAGTCAGCAGATCGTCATGGGCGCCCGAGCAATCCGAAATGAGGAAGAGGGTTTGCCCGGGATTGAGATCATCCAGCACCTTCTTCGCGCCGAGCAAGGGCGCCGGGCAAGTCAAGCCCGAGTAATCAATGGTGACATCCGCCTTGTGTGACATGAGAACCCCTTACATCAGATTTATGTATACAGCCATATGAGTATCTGATGGTACACAAGGTCATCCTTTTCGTCCAGAAGATTAATTTCAGATGTGGATCGCGTGGCCCAACGCCCGCAGCGCCGCTTCCTGCACGGCTTCGCCCAGGGTCGGATGCGCGTGGATCGTCCCCGCCACGTCTTCCAGACAGGCGCCCATCTCGATCGATTGCGCGAACGCCGTCGCGAGTTCGGCGACGCCGCGCCCGACGGCCTGCCAGCCGAGGATCAGGTGATTGTCGCGGCGCGCGACGACGCGGACGAAGCCGGCCGATGATTCAAGCGTGAGCGACCTTCCATTGGCGGCGAAGGGAAAATGTGTGTGCAGGCAGTCGATGCCCGCCGCTTCGGCTTCGTGCGGCGAGAGGCCGACGGTGACGATCTCGGGATCGGTGTAGCAGACGGCCGGAATCGCGGCCGGGACGAATTCACGCCGCTTGCCGGCGATGATCTCGGCGACCATTTCGCCCTGCGCCATCGCGCGGTGCGCGAGCATCGGTTCGCCGGTCAGGTCACCGATGGCCCAGACGTTGCGCATCGAAGTGCGGCATTGTGCGTCGATCTGCACGGCGCGGCCATTCATGGCAACGCCTAGAGTTTCCAGTCCCCACCCGGCGCTGTGCGGCTGACGACCGATGGCGACCAGCACGCGATCGGCGGGCAGCTCGCGTTCCTCGCCTGCGAGATTGCGGATGCGCACGGCATTGCCGGCGGCGTTGAGTCCGCGCACCGTGCAGCCGGTGTGCGCCTCGATACCGAGTGCGCGCAGCGAGGCGGCGACCGGCTTGGTGAGTTCCTCATCGTAGGCTGGCAGCACGCGCGACTGCGCCTCGACGACAGCGACTTCGACGCCGAGCTTGCGATAGACGATGCCGAGTTCGAGGCCGATGTAGCCGGCGCCGACGACGACCAGTTTCTTCGGCAGCGTGGCCGGCGAGAGCGCTTCAGTGGAGGAGATGACCATGCCACCCGCGGCGCCGAAGGGCAGGTTCGGCAGCGCGGTGGCGACCGATCCGGTGGCCAGCAACAAATGTTCACATCCGATGCGCCACGGGTCGCCGCCGTCGGCGGGCTGCACCTCGACGGTCTTGCCGTCGATGATGCGCGCGAAGCCCTTGACAACGCGTGCGCCGGCCTTCTTCAGCAGCGCGGCGACGCCGCTCGTCAGTTTCGTCACGACGCCGTCCTTCCAGTGCACGGCCTGCGCGATGTCGATGGACGGCGCTTGCACCCTGATGCCCAGTGCACTGGTTGAATGGTCACCGGCGAAGTGGCGCGTCTTGTCGAATTCGTCGGCGACATGGATCAGCGCCTTCGAGGGGATGCAGCCGACGTTAAGGCAGGTGCCGCCGAGATATTCGCCTTCGACCAGCAGCGTGGGGATGCCCAGTTGCGCGGCGCGGATTGCGGCGACATAGCCGCCGGGGCCGCCGCCGATGACGAGGAGTGTGGTGGATTCAGTGAGCATCGGTTACTCCACGAAGAGCGTCGCAGGGGCTTCGAGATAGCCGCGCACGCACTGGATGAAGCGCGCCGCGTCCATGCCATCGACGACGCGATGATCGAAGGACGAAGACAGATTCATCATCTGGCGCGCGACGATCTGGCCATTGCGGATCACCGGCCGCTCGACCATGCGGTTGACGCCGACGATGGCGACCTCGGGATAATTGATCACCGGCGTCGACACGATGCCGCCAAGCGGGCCAAGACTGGTGATGGTGATGGTCGACCCCGAGAGTTCGTCGCGCGTGGCCTTGCCCGTGCGCGCGGCCTCGGACAGGCGCGCGATCTCGGCGGCCATCTGCCAGAGGTCGAGTGACTCGGCATGGCGCATGACGGGCACCATCAGCCCGCCGTCGGTCTGCGTGGCGATGCCCAGATGCACCGCGCCGTAACGCGTGACCACTTCGGCCTCGTCGTCGTAGCGTGCATTGACCTGCGGGAAATCGCGCACCGCGAGCACGAGCGCGCGCAACAGCAGCGGCAGCAGCGTGAGCTTGCCGCGGGCTTCGGCGTACTTGGCGTTGAGTTGCTGGCGCACCGCCTCGCATTCGCTCATGTCGAGCTCCTCGACATAGGCGAAGTGCGGGATGTGGCGCTTGGCTTCCTGCATCTTCTGCGCGATCTTGCGACGCAGGCCGATGACCGGGATGGCCTCTTCCCACTCGAGCCGCGCACGCTGCGTGGTCGACGCCGTCACGCCTTGCTTGCCGGCGATATAGGTGTCGACGTCCTCGCGCAGGATACGGCCGGCCGGGCCGCTGCCGAACACGAACTGCAGGTCGATGCCGCGATCCCAGGCATATTGGCGCACTGCTGGAGAGGCCAGCGGCTTCTCGCCGGGGGTACGCTGTCGATTACCCGTATCGACATGCCGTCTCGCCAGCGCCGACTTTTGCACTGGCGCTTGCGGTGCGACGGGTTCGATCACTGCGGGTTTCGATTCAGGCGGTGGTGCGGCAGGTGCGGGTTCAGGCTTGGTAGTCGGTGTTGCCGCTTCGCGCAGGTTGCCTTCACCTGCCACTTCGAGGCGGATGAGTTCGGCGCCGACCGGCAGCACGTCGCCGGCCTTGCCACCGAGCGCGATCACCTTGCCGGCGACCGGCGAGGGAATCTCCACCGTTGCCTTGTCGGTCATCACGTCGGCGAGTGATTGGTCTTCGATCACTGTGTCGCCGACTTGTACGCTCCATGCCGCGAGTTCGACTTCGGCGATGCCTTCGCCGATGTCCGGCATCTTGATCACGTAAATGCCCATGTTATGACTCCTGAAGGGCCGCCCCGAAGGAGGCATCGCCCCCCTGTGGGGGGCAGCGAACAAAGTGAGCGTGGGGGGCCATCATTTCTCCATCGCGCGCCGGAAACCTTCGGCGATGCGCTTCGGTCCGGGGAAGTAGTCCCATTCCTGCGCATGCGGATAAGGCGTGTCCCAGCCGGTGATGCGCTCGATCGGCGCTTCGAGGTGGTAGAAGCAGTGTTCCTGCACCAACGCGACGAGTTCGGCGCCGAAGCCGCTGGTGCGCGTGGCCTCATGCACGACGACACAGCGGCCGGTCTTCTGCACCGAGGTGACGATGGTGGCCAGATCCAGCGGCCAGAGGCTGCGCAGGTCGATGATCTCGGCATCGACGCCGCTTTCGAGTGCCGCGGCCGCCGCGACATGCACCATCGTGCCGTAAGTGATTACCGTCAGTTGCGAGCCAGGGCGATAGACGGTGGCGGAGTCGAGCGGCACCGTGTAGTGGCCGTCGGGCACTTCGCCGAGCGGATGTTTCGACCAGGGCGTGACCGGCCGGTCGTGATGACCGTCGAAGGGACCGTTGTAGAGCCGCTTGGGTTCGAGGAAGATCACCGGGTCGTCGCATTCGATCGCGGCGATCAGCAGGCCCTTGGCATCGTAGGGGTTGGAGGGCATCACCGTGCGCAGGCCGCAGACGTGCGTGAAGAAGGCCTCGGGACTCTGGCTGTGCGTCTGTCCGCCGTAGATGCCACCGCCACACGGCATGCGGATCGTCAGCGGTGCGATGAACTCGCCGGCCGAGCGGTAGCGCAGCCGTGCCACCTCGGAGACGATCTGGTCGGTAGCCGGGTAGAAGTAGTCGGCGAACTGGATCTCGACCACGGGGCGCAGGCCGTAGGCGCCCATGCCGACGGCGGTGCCGACGATGCCGCTTTCCGAGATCGGCGCGTCGAAGACGCGCGACTTGCCGTACTTCTGCTGCAAGCCTTCGGTGCAACGGAATACGCCGCCGAAGTAGCCGACATCCTCGCCGTAGATCACCACGTTGTCGTCGCGCTCCAGCATCACGTCCATGGCCGAGCGCAGGGCCTGGATCATCGTCATGGGGGTGGTGTTCACTTCGGCCATGATCAGACTCCCAGTTCCTGCCGCTGCCGCAGCAGGTGCGCGGGCATCTCCTTGTAGACATCCTCGAACATCGAGGCGGCGCTATGCACGTGGCCGTCGGCGAGCGAGCCGTAGCCCTCGGCCTCCTTCTGCGCGGCGGCGATCTCGGCTTCCAGTTCCTTTTGCGCGGCGGCGTGTTGTTCCTCCGACCATTCGCCGTGTGCGATCAGGTGTTGCTTGAGGCGCGCGATCGGGTCGCCGAGCGGGAAATGCTCCCAGTCGTCGGCGGGGCGATACTTGGTCGGGTCGTCCGAGGTCGAATGCGCACCAGCGCGATAGGTGACCCATTCGATCAGCGTCGGACCGAGGTTGCTGCGTGCGCGGTCGGCGGCCCAGCGTGAGGCGGCATACACCGCAAGGAAATCATTGCCGTCGACGCGCAGCGAGGCGATGCCGGCGCCGATACCGCGCGCGGCGAAGGTGGTGCCCTCGCCGCCGGCGATGGCCTCGAAGGTCGAGATCGCCCACTGGTTGTTGACGACGTTGATGATCACCGGCGCCTGATAGACGTGGGCGAAGGTCAGCGCGGTGTGGAAGTCGGCCTCGGCAGTCGAGCCGTCGCCGATCCACCCCGAGGCGATCTTCGTGTCGCCCTTGATCGCCGACGCCATGCCCCAGCCGACGGCCTGCGGCATCTGCGTGGCGAGGTTGCCCGAGATGCTGAAGAAGCCGTACTTGCGGTAGGAGTAGAGCACCGGCAGCTGGCGGCCCTTCATCGGGTCGCGCTCGTTCGAAAAGAGCTGGCACATCAACTCCACCAGCGGCACGTCGCGCGCCATCAGCAGGCCCTGCTGGCGGTAGGTGGGAAAATTCATGTCGCCCGGTTCGAGCGCCAGCGCATGCGCGACGCTGATCGCTTCCTCGCCGAGTGACTGCATGTAGAAGGAGAGCTTTTTCTGCCGCTGGGCGATCAGCATGCGCGCGTCGAAGAGGCGCGTCTTCAGCATCGTGCGCAGACCGAAGCGCAACTGGTCCGGCGTCAGGTCGGGCACCCAGGGGCCGACGGCATTACCTTCATCGTCGAGCACGCGAATCAGAGCAAACGCCAAGTCGCTGGTCTCGACCGGCTGGGTGTCGATCGGCGGACGGCGCACGGCGCCGGCGGGCGAAAGATGCAGGTAGGAAAAATCGGTATGCTGTCCCGGCCGGCCGGTGGGCTCGGGCACATGCAGCCGCAGGGGCGCGTGTTGACTCATTTCACTCCTCGCTTGATTGTGTCGTGCGTTGTCGTGATGGTTGTGGCGCTGGGCGGGTAAGCCCGCGCCGACATGAGTATCGCGCGACAGCCGGGCCAGCGTCAAACTTACTTCAGGAAGCGTCGGCGAGCGAGAGCGACCGCGATCCAGAACGCGACGATAGTGATCGCCAACAGTACGCCGATGTTGAGCAGCGGGTCGGCAGGCAGGTTGCCGAAGATCACCGGCCGGATCAGCGCCACCGAGTGCCACAGCGGCAGCCAGCTGGCGATGGCTTGCACGACCGCCGGCAGCTGGTCGACCGGGAAGAACACGCCGCACAGCAGTACCATCGGCGTGATGAACAGCGTGAAGTAGTACATGAAGAAATCGTAGGAGGGCGAGACGGCCGTGATGATCAACCCGAGCGCCGCGAAGCACAGGCCGGTAAGGAAGATCGCGGGCAGCGCCCAGAGCGCGAGCGGGCCGGCGACGTAGCCGAGCGCCCAGATCACCGCGAGGATCGCCACGCCCGACAGGCTCGCCTTGGCGGCGGCCCAGAGGCATTCGCCGGCGAGCACGTCATCGAGCGAAACCGGCGCGTTCATGATCGCCTCCCAGGTGCGCTGCACGTGCATGCGCGAGAAGCCGGAGTAGAGCGCTTCGAAGGAGGCGGCGTTCATCGTCGAGGCGCACACCGTGCCGGCGGCGAGGAAGGCGATGTAGGAGACGCCCTCGATCTGAGGAAGCAGCCCGCCGAGGCCATAACCCAGACCGAACAGGTAGATCATCGGGTCGGCGAGGTTGCCGAGCAGCGAGGGCAGGGCAAGCTTGCGCCAGACGAGGAAGTTGCGCCGCCAGACGGCCAGTGCGCGCAGGGAAAGATCGGGGAAAACCATCATTTTGCCGCCGGGCCGCCCCAAGGCAAAATACGCCCCCCCGTGGGGGGCAGCGAGCCGGGTTTGCGAGCGTGGGGGGCCATTCTTATTCCCTGAGTTCGTGGCCGGTGAGCTCGAGGAACACGTCCTCAAGGTTGGCGGGCCGCAGCGCCGACGGCGACACGGGAAAGTGCGTGTCGATCAGCGCGCGCGGTGAGCCTTCCTCGATGATGCGCCCGCTATCCACGATCACCAGCCGGTCGCAGAGGCGCTCGGCCTCGTCCATGAAATGTGTCGTCAGCAGGATCGTCTTTCCTGCCGCAAGCAGCTTCTTGAGGCCATCCCAGATCAGGTGGCGCGCCTGCGGGTCGAGGCCGGTCGTCGGCTCGTCGAGTACCAGCAGCTCGGGATCATTGACCAGCGCACGGGCGAGGGTGAGGCGCCGCTTCATGCCGCCCGACAGCGTGCGGATGCCGGTCTTCTCCTTGCTGGACAGACCGGCGAAGTCTAGCAGCGCAGGAATGCGCGCGCGGATCGCCGCCGCGGGCAGACCGAAGTAGCGGCCATAGACCAGCAGGTTCTCGGCGGCGGTGAAGTCGGGATCGAGGTTGTCGAACTGCGGCACGACGCCGATGCGCGCCCGCGCTTCGCGCGCGCGCTCCGGCACCGGTTCGCCGAGCAGGCGGATCGTGCCGCTGTCGGGCGCGGTCAGCCCGAGGCAGCAGCGCAGCGTCGTCGTCTTGCCGGCGCCGTTCGGCCCGAGCAGGCCGAAGCATTCGCCGCGCCGCAATTCAAACGACAGCCCATCGACGGCGCGCTTGTCGTCGTAGGACTTGACGAGTTGCTCGACGGTAAGAGGGGAGGATTGCGTTTCTATTTTTCCGTCCTGAATTCGGCCACGCTCTGGTGCAGGGAGCCCGCCATGCCGGCCATCGCCTCTGCGCGCTGTGTACCGTCCCGCACCGCGTCGCGAATCTGGCCGATCAATTCGGCGATGCGCGTGATGCTGTCGCCGACCTGATGGACGCTGCCCTGCTGCCGATCGGTGGCCTGCGCAATCTCGTCGATCAGCCGGGTGACCTCGCTGGAGCCGGAAACGATCGCACTCAGGGCATCGCCTGCTTCGCGTGCCTTGCCGACACCGGCAGCGGCGGTCTGGGCGCCTTCGCCGATGGTCGTCACGGTCTGGTCGATCATCTGGTGGATGCCGCCGATCATCGTACTGATCTCTCCCGTCGCGGCCGTCGTGCGTTCGGCGAGCTTGCGCACCTCGTCGGCGACGACGGCGAAGCCCCGGCCCTGTTCGCCCGCACGGGCTGCTTCGATGGCCGCGTTCAGCGCGAGCAGGTTGGTCTGGTCGGCGATGTCGCGAATGGTATGCACGATGGCATCGATCTGCTGACTGCGCGCGCGCAGGCTTTCCACCGCGTCGGCGGCCTCGGCGACGCGGCCGCTGATCTGTTCCATGCCGTCGATGGTCGCCTGCACGATGCGATTGCCCGCGCTAGCCTGCTCGGCGGCGGCGCGTCCGCGCGAGGCGGTGGCATTGGCATGGCTGGCGATGGCGTCGACGGTATCGGCGAGTTCCGCAACCGCGCCGCGGATGTCATCGACCTGCCCCGACTGTTCGGACAATTGGCCACTGACGCCGTCGAAGAAGGCATGGATGTCGTGCGAGTCCCGGTTCACGCCGCTGGCGAGCCGGCCGGTTTCCCCGATCAAGCCACGCAGGTTGTCCGACATGGCGTTGAAGCTGGTGATGATTTCTCCGATGGTGTCTGCACTGCGCATTTCACAGTGGTGGGTCAGATCCTTGCGGGAGATCTGGTTGGCGACCTCGGCGATGCGTCGCAGCTTGCTGAGCAGGATGAGGTTGAGCAGATAGTAGTTGGCCACGCCGATCGACAGGCCAGCCACCACACAACCGGCGACGAACCACGGCAGCATGCCGGGCTTCCACTCGACGAAATAGGCGGCGTAAAAGGGAAAAACCATCGCCACGGCCAGGCCGAAGCCCAGATAGGCCAGCATCAGGCGGCGCAGGATGGATGAGTTGTTATGGGTATCCACGGGTTTTCTCCTCAGGTCTCCTCCACAGGATTGGCGGCGATGGTACACCGATGAGCGGCCATGCCATGGGATAAGATCCCGCCATGAACTACTTTATTTTGCCGGTTACCCCCTTCGAACAGAACTGCAGCCTGCTCTGGGAGCCGGATTCCCTGCGCGCCGCCGTCGTCGATCCCGGCGGGGACGTGGAAGACATCCTTGCGGCGGTCGCCGCGCGCGGGCTGAAAGTCGAGAAAATCCTGCTTACCCACGGCCATATCGACCATGTCGGCGGCACGGCCGAACTGGCGCGCCGGCTGGGTGTGGCTATCGAAGGGCCGCAGCGCGATGAGTCGTTCTGGCTCGACCAGCTGCCCGAGCAGTGCCGCATGTTTGGTTTTCCGGATACGCCGGCTCTGCAGCCGGATCGCTGGCTGGAAGACGGCGATACCGTGACGGTTGGCGAGCAGATATTGGATGTGGTGCATACGCCAGGGCATACGCCGGGCCATGTCTGCTTCATCCACAAGCCCTCGAAGCTGGCGCTCGTCGGGGATGTGCTGTTCGCGGGCTCGATCGGCCGCACCGATTTTCCGCGCGGCAATCATGGCGCGCTGATTCGCGCCATTCGGGAGAAGCTGTTTCCGCTCGGGGACGACTTCGAATTCATCCCCGGCCATGGACCGATGTCGACTTTCGGCGAGGAACGGAACAACAACCCGTTCGTCGCCGATTGGGCCTGACGTTTACTTTTTCAGCGAATCGCGAATTTCGCGCAGCAGGGTGATGTCTTCCGGCGTCGGGGGCGGCTCGGCCGGCGCGGGCGCGGGTTCCGCGCGCTTGAGGCGGTTGATCTGCTTGATCATCATGAAGATGATGAAGGCCAGGATGATGAAGTTGAGTGCGATGGTGATGAAGCTGCCATAGGCCAGCACGGGCACCCCGGCCTTCCTCACCTCAGCCAGCGTCATGATGGTTCCCGCCGGAATTTCCTTGAGGGCGAAGAAGTAGTTGCTGAAGTCGAGGCCGCCGAAAATACGTCCGACGATCGGCATGATGACGTCGCTGACCATTGAATCGACGATCTTGCCGAAGGCGCCGCCGATGATGACGCCGACCGCCAGATCGATCACGTTGCCCTTGACGGCGAATTCACGAAACTCTTGCAAGACTCCACTCATGGTTGGCTCCTGTCGGTTGTTGCGGAAAATATGACCATAGCAAACCAGGCTTTGGCGGTGTGACGCATGTCGCAATCAGGACTATGATAGATGCCATGGATCCCCTTACTTCCGCCATCGTCGGTTCCATCATCGGTTCGGCCGTGCAAGGCATGCTGGCACCACCGCCCCCTGCCGTGCCGGCGATGGGTATTGTCCGCACCCTGCCGACGGAATCGAAAAAGGGGATGATGAATCCGCCCTGGAATGGTCAGGTGCAGATCGACGGCCAGACCTACCTGCTGTCTCCCGGCGTCGTGATCCGCAATGAGCTCAACATGGCGATCCCGCCGATGATGATGCAGGCGCCCGCGCCGGTGCGTTTCCAGACCGATCCCTACGGGGCGGTCTATCGGATCTGGATCCTTTCCGCCGCCGAAGTGAACCTTGCCGAAAATCGCTGATCGATTGAAAGTCGGCGCTGGCGGGACGGCATGAAAACCAAGGGACTTGCAATCGAACTGCAGCCGCTCGACAACACGCGGCTGGCAAACCTGTGCGGCGCGCTCGACGAGAACCTGCGCCAGATTGAAATGGCCTTCGACGTCACGGTCGCGCGGCGCGGCGCGCATTGCAGCATCTCCGGCGATCCGGCAGTGGCGCGTCTCGCGGCGGCGGCGCTGAAGCATTTCTATGCCCACGCCGTGGCGCCACTGTCGGTCGACGACATCCAGCTCGGCCTCGTCGAACTGCGCAATCGCGGCCAGACCGCCAAGCCGGCTCAGTTTCCAAATACTGGGTTGCTGACGAAGAAAAGCGACCTGCACGGCCGCACGCCGCACCAGGTCGAATACCTGAAAAACATTCAGGAACACGACATCACCTTCGGCATCGGCCCGGCCGGTACCGGCAAGACCTACCTCGCCGTCGCCAGCGCCGTCGATGCCTTCGAGCGCGACCAGGTGCAGCGCATCGTGCTGACGCGCCCGGCGGTCGAGGCCGGCGAGCGCCTCGGCTTCCTGCCCGGCGATCTGGCGCAAAAAGTCGATCCCTACCTGCGGCCACTCTACGACGCGCTCTATGACCTGATGGGCTTCGACAAGGTGGCGCGCATGTTCGAGAAGCAGAGCATCGAGGTCGCGCCGCTTGCCTACATGCGCGGGCGCACGCTCAACCATGCCTTCATCATCCTCGACGAGGCGCAGAACACCACACCCGAGCAGATGAAGATGTTCCTCACGCGCATCGGCATCGGCGCCAAGGCTGTCGTCACCGGCGACATCACGCAGATGGACCTGCCGAAGGGCCAGAAATCCGGCCTTGTCGAGGCGCGCCGCATCCTCGCGAAAGTGCGCGGGCTGGCCTTCACCGACTTCGATGCCACCGACGTCGTGCGCCATCCGCTCGTCGCGCGCATCGTCGCGGCCTACGAAAAGAATGCGAAAAAAGAAACCCCCTGAACTATCGCTCGCGGTGCAATATGGCTGCGCCGATGAACGTCTCCCCGACCGGTCGCAAGTGCGCCGCTGGGTGAAGGCGGCACAGGAAATCGCCGTGCAACTCACCGTGCGCTTCGTCGACGCCAAGGAAGGCCGCGCGCTCAACCGCGATTTCCGCGGCAAGGATTACGCGACCAACGTGCTGACGTTTGTTTACGAGACACAGCCGGTGCTCGGCGACCTGGTGATCTGCACCGCCGTGGTGCGGCGCGAAGCGAAGGAACAGGGCAAGCCGTTCAAGGCGCACCTGGCCCACATGGTGGTGCATGGTATGCTTCACCTACAGGGCTACGATCACGAAACCGGCGCGGCCGATGCTGCCAGAATGGAAGCGCGCGAGCGCGAAATTCTCGCTCGTTTCGGGATTCCCGATCCTTATAGCTGAATATGGACCCATCACCTAGTCGACCGTCACTGCTTGAACGACTTTCGCTCCTCCTGCTGGGCGAACCCGAAGACCGCGAACAACTGTTGCAGCTGCTGCGCGGCGCGTATGACCGCAACCTGATGGATGCCGACGCGCTCTCGATCATCGAGGGCGCGCTCTCGGTATCCGAGATGCAGGTGCGCGACATCATGGTGCCGCGCGCGCAGATGGACGTCATTTCGATCCACGATCCGCTGGAGAAAATCGTCGACTTCGCGCTCGACACCGCGCACTCGCGCTTCCCGGCCATCGGCGAAAGCAAGGACGACGTGATCGGCATCCTGCTCGCCAAGGACTTGCTGCGGGCGTTCGCCGGCCGCGAGTTCGACCTGCGCGACAGCCTGCGCCCGGCGGTGTTCATTCCCGAATCGAAGCGCCTGAACGTGCTGCTGCGCGAGTTCCGCGCTTCGCGCAATCACATGGCCATCGTGGTCGACGAATACGGCGGCGTCGCCGGCCTCGTCACCATCGAAGACGTGCTCGAGCAGATCGTCGGCGACATCGAGGACGAATACGACTTCGACGAGGCCGCCGGCAACATCGTGCTCGACAACGCCGGCCGTTACCGCGTCAAGGCGACGACCGAGATCGAGGATTTCAACGCGGCCTTCGGCACGCAATTCCCGAACGATAATTTCGACACCGTCGGCGGACTCGTGATCTACGAACTCGGCCGCCTGCCCAAGCGCAATGAGATCATCGTTGTCGATGGCTTGCGTATCCAGGTCTTGCGTGCCGACAGCCGGCGCGTGCATACCTTGCTGGTCGATCCGCAAAAACGGCTGGCGCTAGAAGCCCAAGCATCCCAAGCGACCCAAGCATGAGATTTCCGCCGTCCCTGCTGGCGGCGGCGCTTGGTGGCGCCAGCATCTTCGGCTTCGCGCCATTCGAAATCTTCCCGCTGCCGATCCTGTCGCTGGCGCTTCTGTTCCGGCTTTGGCAAAAAAATTCTCCACGCGGCGCGGCCTGGCTCGGCTTCTGCTACGGGCTGGGGTTCTTCCTCGCCGGCGTGTCGTGGGTCTATGTCAGCCTGCACGACGTCGGCGGCATGGCCGCGCCTGTTGCGATCGCCGCAACGGTGTTGTTCTGCGCCTACCTTGCACTGTTTCCTGCGCTTGCCGGATATCTTTCATGCCGTCTGGCCAGCGCCGACTTTTACAAGAACGCACTGCTGATCGCCGGAGCATGGGCATTGGCCGAATGGCTGCGCGGCTGGCTGTTCACCGGCTTTCCATGGCTCGCGCTGGGCTACTCGCAGACGCCACCGAGCCCGCTGGCCGGCTACGCTGCCGTGCTCGGCAGTTACGGCATCGGGTTTCTCGTCGCGCTGATCGCCGCGCTGCTGGGCATGAACTGGCGCCGCAAGTCGAGCTGGGTGGTCATCGTCGTCATTCTGGGTGTGGGCGGATTGCTGCGCGGCATGGACTGGACGCAGCCGGCCGGCAAGCCGGTTGCCGTCAGCCTCCTGCAGGGCAACATCCCGCAGAGCCTCAAGTGGGTGCCCGAGCGCCTGCCGCTGTCGATCGATACCTACGTCGACCTCGCGCAGAAGAACCCCGCCGCGCTGACCATCCTGCCGGAAACCTCAATCCCGCTGTTCTTCGACGAACTGCCACGTGAGGTCGTCAACGCGCTGACGCAGCACGGCGACGCGCTGCTCGGCATCGCGATCCGTCACCGCGAGGGCGGTTACGTGAATGGCGCTGTTGCCGTCCGCAAGGATGCCGTCCCCATTTCACGCGGCGGGCCGGCTGATGCCGTCCCGCCAGCGCCGACTTTTCAAACCTACGCCAAGCAGCACCTTGTGCCCTTCGGCGAATACATTCCGCCGGGCTTCGACTGGTTCTTCAAGCTGGTGCACATCCCGATGGCGGATTTCTCCGCCGGGCCGCGCGACCAGCCGCCACTGGCCATCGCCGGCCAGCAGATTGCCCCGAACATCTGCTACGAAGACCTGTTCGGCGAGGAGATCATCCGCGCGCTGCCGCAGGCGACGCTGCTGGTCAATCTCTCGAACACCGCGTGGTTCGGCGATTCGCTCGCCCAACCGCAGCACCTGCAGATCGCGCGGCTGCGCGCCATGGAAACCGGCCGCACCATGCTGCGTGCCACCAACACCGGCATCACGGCGGCTATCGCGCCCGACGGCCGCGTGCTCGGCCAGCTGCCGGCCTTCAGCGCAGGGGCGCTGCGCGTCGAGGCGCAAGGGTTTTCCGGCATGACGCCCTACGTGCGCTGGGGCAATGCGCTGGCGCTACTGATTGCGATTGGCGCGGTTTTGCCCGCATTCTTGGCGGCTTATCGAAAGGGAAGCCGCTAAAATCAGCGCTTTACGAAATCGCACTGTTTCGATGAAGCCCACATTCCAAGAAATCATCCTGCGCCTGCAAGCCTTCTGGAACGAGCAGGGCTGCGCACTGCTGCAGCCTTACGACATGGAGGTCGGTGCCGGCACTTCGCACACCGCCACCTTCCTGCGCGCGCTCGGCCCCGAGCCGTGGAAGGCCGCCTACGTCCAGCCATCGCGCCGCCCCAAGGATGGCCGCTACGGCGAGAACCCGAACCGCATGCAGCACTATTACCAGTATCAGGTGGTGCTCAAGCCCGCGCCGGAAAACATCCTCGAACTCTATCTCGGCTCGCTGGAAGCGCTGGGCTTCGACCTGAAGAAGAACGACGTGCGCTTCGTCGAGGACGACTGGGAAAACCCCACGCTCGGCGCCTGGGGCCTCGGCTGGGAAGTCTGGCTCAACGGCATGGAAGTCACGCAGTTCACCTACTTCCAGCAGGTCGGCGGCATCGACTGCAAGCCGATCACCGGCGAGATCACCTACGGCCTCGAGCGGCTGGCAATGTACCTGCAGGGCGTCGAAAACGTCTTCGACCTCGTCTATGCGCCGGGACTGAAATACGGCGATGTGTTCCACCAGAACGAGGTGGAGCAGTCCGCGTACAACTTCGAGCACAGCAACGTCGATTTCCTGCTGCACGCCTTCGGCGCGCATGAAGGCAACGCCAAGCACCTGATGGAGCAGCAGCTCGCGCTGCCGGCCTACGAGCAGGTTTTGAAAGCCGCGCACACCTTTAACCTGCTCGACGCACGCGGGGCGATCTCCGTCACCGAGCGCGCCGCCTACATCGGCCGCATCCGCAACCTCGCGCGCAGTGTGGCACAAGCCTATCTCGACAGCCGCGCCCGCCTCGGCTTCCCGATGGCGCCGAGGGAACATGCCGCCGAAGTGCTGGCCAAGCTGGAGAAAGCGGCATGAAAAATCTTTTAGTTGAACTATTCGTTGAAGAACTCCCGCCCAAGGCGCTGAAGAAGCTCGGTGAGTCCTTCGCGTCCACCCTGGCCGCCAAACTCAAATCCAGCGGTTTGGTCAGTGAAGCGGTCACGACGGCTTTTGCCTCGCCGCGTCGCCTCGCCGTACATGTGACCAACGTCGCCGCGAAAGCCGCCGACAAACAAGTACAGCAAAAGCTGATGCCAGTCGCCGTCGGCCTCGATGCCAACGGCAACCCCACACCGGCCCTGCTCAAGAAGCTTGCAGCAGTCGGCGCTGGTGAGACGGCACTCTCCCAACTGAAACGCGCCATGGATGGCAAGGCCGAAGCGCTGTTCCTCGACAGCATTGTTGCCGGCGCCACCCTGCAGGAAGGTTTGCAGGCCGCGCTGGAAGCCGCGCTCGCCGCTCTGCCGATTCCGAAGGTGATGAGTTACCAGCTGGCCGACGGCTGGAGCAGCGTGAACTTCGTGCGTCCAGCGCACAAGCTGGTCGCCCTGCATGGCGCCGACGTGGTGCCGATCGCCGTGCTGGGACTGAATGCCGGGCGCGAGACGCAGGGCCACCGCTTCGAAGCGAAGAATTTGATCGTGTCGATCGCGGATGCCGACAGCTACGCGCAGCAGATGGAAAGCGAGGGTGCGGTAATCGCCAGCTTCGCCACCCGCCGCACGGCGATCGAGCAGCAGCTCAAGGCCGCCGCGACCAAGGAAGGTTTGCAACCGATCGAGGACGATGCGCTGCTCGACGAAGTGACGGCGCTGGTCGAGCGGCCGAACGTGCTGACCTGCCAGTTCGAAAAGGAATTCCTCGACGTGCCGCAGGAATGCCTGATCCTGACGATGAAGGCCAACCAGAAATATTTCCCCTTGCTCAAGGACGGCAAGCTGACCAACAAGTTTCTTGTCGTCAGCAACATCAATCCCGACGACGCCTCGGCGGTGATCGGCGGCAACGAGCGCGTGGTGCGCCCGCGCCTCGCCGATGCCAAGTTCTTCTTCGACCAGGATCGCAAGAAGTCGCTGGCCGACCGCATCCCCGGCCTCGCCAAGGTCGTCTATCACAACAAGCTCGGCACCCAGGGTGAGCGCGCTCAACGTGTCGCTGCGATTGCCAGCGCGATCGGCATGCAACTCGGCGGCGAGGCTCTGGCGCGCCAAGCCGACCAGGCGGCACTGCTGTCGAAGGCCGACCTGCTGACCGACATGGTCGGCGAGTTTCCCGAACTGCAAGGCATCATGGGACGCTACTACGCGCTGCACGATGGCCTGCCGGTCGAGATCGCCGACGCCATCGAGGACCACTACAAGCCGCGCTTCGCCGGCGACGAACTGCCGCGCGGCCAGGTCGGACTGTGCGTGGCGCTGGCCGACAAGCTGGAGACGCTGGCCGGCATGTTCGGCATCGGCCAGCTGCCGACCGGCGACAAGGACCCCTTCGCGCTGCGCCGCCACGCCCTCGGCGTGATCCGCATGCTGAGCGAACAGAACTTGCCGCTCGACCTGAGCTGGCTGTTCAAGGCGGCGCAAGTCACCGACGCAAAGGTGGCAGGATTATTGGCCGACTTCATTTACGAACGTCTGTCCGGCAGCCTGCGCGAGCAGGGCTATTCGGCGCTGGAAGTCGACGCCGTGGTGAGCCTGCGCCCGCAGCGCCTGGGCGACATCCCGAAGCGCCTCGCCGCCGTGCGCGCCTTCGCCGCGCTGCCCGAAGCCGCCAGCCTCGCGGCCGCCAACAAGCGCGTCGGTAATATCCTCAAGAAGGTCGAGGGCAGGGTCGAAGCCGAGTACAAGTACGATTTGCTCAAGGAACCGGCCGAGCAGGCGCTTGCCTCTGCGCTGGTAAGAGTGCGCGACCAGGCCCGCGAAGCCTTCGAGGCCGGCGACTACACGGCATCGCTGCAATCGCTGGCTGCCCTCAGGACACCGGTAGATGACTTTTTCGACACGGTGATGGTGAACGCCGAAGACCTCGCGCTGCGCAACAACCGCCTCGGCCTGCTCGCCATCCTGCATCAGGCGATGAACCGCGTCGCCGACCTCTCGAAACTGAGCGCATAAGCCATGCCCGGCACCAAGCTGATCATCCTCGACCGCGACGGCGTCATCAACCACGACTCCGATCTCTACATCAAGTCGCCGGACGAGTGGATCCCGATTCCCGGCAGCCTCGAAGCGATCGCGCGGCTCAACCAGTGGGGCTACCGTGTCGTCGTCTGCACCAACCAGTCGGGCATCGGCCGCGGCCTGTTCGGCATGGACACGCTGAACGCGATCCACGACAAGATGATCAAGTCCGTTGCCCATGTCGGCGGCAGCATCGACGCGGTGTTCTTCTGCCCGCACACGAATGCCGACGCCTGCGACTGCCGCAAGCCGAAACCCGGCATGCTCAAGGAAATCGCCGCGCGCTACAACCTCAGCCTGACCGGCGTGCCGGTGGTCGGCGATTCGCTGCGCGACCTCGAATCGGCCGTCGCGGTCGGTGCGCAGCCGATTCTCGTGCTGACCGGCAAGGGCAAGAAGACCGAGAAGGATCCGGCGCTGCCCAGCCACAGCTTCGTCTTCGCCGATCTCGCTTCCGCTGTGGCGCATCTCACGACATGACTGTCCTCCGTTCCGCCCTCTTCATGCTGGTGATGTCGGTGACGACGATACTGATCGTGACCGCGCTGTTGCTGGTGTTCTGGTTGCCGACCCGCCAGCGCCGACTTTTCGTGATGCCCTGGATCCACTTCGTGATGTGGCTGATCGAGCATCTGCTCGGCATCAAGACACGCATCGAGGGTGCGGAAAATATTCCGGCCGTACCGTGCGTGATCCTCAGCAAGCATCAGTCGGCCTGGGAAACCTTCGCGCTGCAAACCATCTTCACGCTGACCTCCTTCGTCTACAAGAAAGAACTGCACTGGCTGCCCTTCTTCGGCTGGGGGCTGAAGCTGATGCCTTTCGTCGGCATCGACCGCACGGCCGGCAAGGCGGCGCTCAATCAGGTGGCCGAGCGCGGCAAGCGGCGCCTCGCCGAAGGCTACAGCGTGATCGTGTTTCCCGAGGGCACGCGCGTGCCGCCGGGACAGAAGCGCCGCTACAAGATCGGCGGCGCCTATCTGGCGGTTGCTGCCGGCGCGCCGGTCGTGCCGGTCGCGCTCAATTCCGGCGAATGCTGGCGGCGCCAGGCTTTCCTCAAGACGCCGGGCACCGTCACCGTGAGTGTCGGCCCTGCAATCGATCCGACCGGAAAGACGGCCGAAGAGGTGAACGACCTGGCCGAACGCTGGATCGAGGCCGAAATGCAGCGCATCAGTCCGCTTCGCTATCGCCATGCCGGCGCAGCTACCGCAACTGAATCTGCGGCTTGACGCCGCGCATGCACTTGACGATCCGCCCTGGCAGGCAGGCGGATCAATCGCTTATCTGGGTGACAAGCTGACGCTGGTGCTCGACACCGCCGCACGCGAACCGGTACGACTCGATAACGAGTTGCACCTGCCCCTGCCACCGGCGGCAACGCCCCGTCAGATCCGCGATGCGGCGGAAAGCTGGCTGCGCGACGAGGCCTTGCGCGTATTTGCACAAAAGTCGGCGCTGGCGGGACGGCACACAATGCGTGTTGTGCTGTGCTTCGGCAAGCGGAACGACTGGGTGAAGCGTGAAGGCGACGTGCTGCGCTGCCATTGGCGGCTGATCGAACAGCCGCTCGCCGTTGTCGAGCAGGTGCTGGCGCGGGCATTGGCGCAGGTTTCCACCGCATCGGTCAGCGACGACCTGTTCGCGCTGCACTGATGACCGACCAGCTGGAACTGTTTCGCCTGCCTCCACCCGAGGCCCGGGCCAGCAATCACCTCATCCTCGCCGGCCGCATCGTCGGCTATATGCTGCGTCGCGACCGGCTCCGGCTGGCGATGCGCATCGACGAACGCGGCCTCGCGGTCGGTGCGCCACGCACTGTGCCGCTCGCCGAGATCGAAGCCTTTCTGCGCAGTCACGCCGACTGGGTGCTGGCAAAGCTCGACGAACACGCCGGCAGGACGGTGCAACGCCACCTGCCGATTCACGATGGCGCGCGCCTGCCGGTGTTGGGCGCAGAGGTGCGCGTGCGCGTCACGGCCGGCGGCAATCGGGGTTACTTCAACGCCGACGAACTCTGGCTCGCCGCGCGGCCGACCGCCGATTTGTCGGTGCTCGCCCGGCGGGCATTGCAACGGCGTGCGCTGGAGCATTTCCGCCCGCGCCTGATCGACATGGCGACGCGGATCGGCCAAGAGGCCCCGCCGCTGGGCCTGAGTTCCGCTCGCACCCGCTGGGGCAGTTGCAGCACGCGCAGCGGCATCCGCCTCAACTGGCGCCTCATCCATCTGCCGCCGGCGCCGATCGATTACGTGATTGCCCACGAAGTGGCGCATCTGGTCGAAATGAACCACGGGCCACGTTTCTGGCGGTTGGTGGAACAGCTTTATCCCGATTGGCGTGCCGCGCGCGCCCTGCTCAAGAATGAAGGGGCGGCACTGCCCCTGATCTAGGTGAGAAGCTCTTCGTCCGGATCGCGGAACTGCGCGCGGATGGCCAGCACTTCTTCACGCCGGGCCAGGAAGGCATCGGCACAGCGCGGATCGAAATGCGAACCACTGTTTTCGCGGATGAACGCCCAGGCTGCGTCGAACTCCCAAGCTTTCTTGTAAGGCCGTGCCGACGTCAGCGCATCGAACACGTCGGCGACCGCGACGATGCGGCCGAAGAGCGGGATGTCCTCGCCTTTCAATCCACGCGGGTAGCCGCTGCCATCGAATTTCTCGTGATGGGTATGGGCGATTTCTGCCGCCACCCTGAGGGTCGGCGCGGACGAATCGCTCAGGATCTGCCAGCCGATCGTCGCATGCTGCTTCATCACCGCGAACTCTTCCGGCGTCAGCTTGCCCGGCTTGAGCAGGATCATGTCCGGGGTGCCGAGCTTGCCGACATCGTGCATCGGCGCCGCTTCGAGGATCAGTTCCTGCTGGGCCGTGTCGAGCCCGATGCCGGCGGCGATCAGCTGCGAGTAATGCGCCATGCGCTGGATGTGCGCGCCGGTTTCCGGATCGCGAAACTCGGCCGCCCTCGCCAGCCGGAACACGGCTTCGCGTTCGCGCTCGCGAATCTCCGCCGTGGCCTTGGTGACTTCCTCGGCCAGCCAGGTCGCACGGTCGGCGAGCGCCAGATGGCTCTTGCGAATCGCGAGCATGTTCTTCACTCGTGAAGTGAATTCGATGCGGTCGATCGGCTTGGTGAGGAAGTCGTTGGCCCCGGTTTCGAGGGCGCGATAGCGCACTTCTTTTTCGTGATCGGCCGTGACCATCAGGATCGGCACTTCGGCCCGCTCCGGCAGGGCACGCAGGCGCTGGATGAATTCGATGCCGTCCAGTACGGGCATCATGTAATCGACGATGACGAGATCGGGGTCGCCATCGAGGCACCATTGCAGCCCGGCTGTCGAGTCGGTGAAACCGATCGGCTTGCAGCCCTCGATGCGGCTGACCAGCGCCTGCATCAGGGTAACGTTGATCTGGGTGTCATCGACGATGACGACGTTCATGGATCGGGTCCCGAAGAAACGGTGCGCTGATTCTAGCGGATCGCGTTCAGAGCGAAAGATCCGGCGTCAGCCGGCTGGCCAGATAGCGCTCGAGGTGGCGGTCGGTGATGCTGATGTGGCTGATGAACCAGTCCAGCAGCAGGAACTGGCAACGGAAGGCCAGGCGCAGCGTGGAGGTGTTGCCACTACGAATTTCCGTGAACAGGGCATCGAGGAATTCGCGGAACTTGGCATGTTGCTGGTGATGCTCGGCCTGCGGCGAATGCGGATAGCCATGTGCTTGCATCAGGCGTTCCTCGACATCGAAATGCTCCATCGTGACCTCGACCAGCTTGGCGATGAGCCGCTCGGCCTTGCCGGCGGCATCCTCCTGCAAGGCTTCCGCCAGTGCAACGATGTGGCTGAAGATCACCTGATGCATTTCATCCAGGCCCGCGAAGCCGATCAGGTATTCGGGATGCCAGTGGGCCAGGCTGTCGCTCTCGCCGGCCT
>Ga0209835_1000521_pt1 | contig 25023 bp, 37 predicted proteins | sample LakKivwa52mmetaG_FD_184138 | JGI IMG/M metagenome (GOLD analysis project Ga0209835, IMG submission 184138) | Anoxic lake water microbial communities from Lake Kivu, Rwanda to study Microbial Dark Matter (Phase II) - Lake Kivu water 52m metaG... | ecosystem: Environmental > Aquatic > Freshwater >... | reverse complement strand
CAACGGTGTTATGCTGCTAACCGGGTGCGCCGGTCTTGCCTGGAACTATTTAACTTGACAAAAAAATTAAATTGGTAATATAATATACATTATGAAAAAAACACGCCTGCAAATTTTTAGTGACATCCACATGGAAGCATACGACAACCCAAATGTTATTTGGCGTTTCGTACAGCCAAAGGCTAAGGTTGCTGTAGTTGCAGGCGACATCCATTCGAAACGATTCGAGCAGCAACTCACTGAGATTGCATCGCGCTTCGAGCAGGTGATTGCAGTTTATGGAAATCACGAATGGTATCGTCGAGATATCTCGTGGCGTGCTGACCCTACGTTACTGCCAGATAATGTTGCGTTGCTTAACCCAGGTGTGTTTGAGTATAAAGACGTAGTGTTTATTGGCGCCACACTGTGGACTGACTTTAAGAACCGCGACTGGTTTGTAATGCATGCCGCACAGGATAACATCAATGACTTCCATGTTATTCGATCGCACGATTATGCACATAAGTTCACCTCGCATATGGCTGCAGAAAAGCACGAGAAGGAAAAAGCATACATTAAGCTAATGATCGAGAAATATCGTGGAACTGGGAAAAAGATAGTTATTGTTACTCATTTTATACCTTCGTATGCCCTTGTGCATCCGCGGTGGAAGGACATGGGTTCGGACACGCTGAATTACTACTTCTCGGCACAATGCGATGATCTAGTTGAGTATTCGGAGGCTGCTGCCTGGGTGTATGGACATACTCATAATCCCGGAGATGCAAAATTACATAATGTTAGATGTGTATGCAATCCACTTGGATATCCTAAAGAAAGAGACCAAGCAGGAGAACCATATACTGATAAAGTTATTTTGGTTTAGGTCTTCCTTTCGGGTTTAAGTCGCCTTGCATTTCTAATCTTCCTTTTTGCAAGGTACTTACCCAAGGATCGTCTTTAAATAAATGATACGATTTTGCTCCGTCGTTCATCCATATTTTAGAACCTTTACTTGCTATTCCGTGGATTCTGCCTTTGACTAAATTTAATTTACTAATTTTTAAATCTTCTGGAAATAGTCTATACTGATTTATACCATCATTAAAATATTGGCGGCCTTTATTATTACCTTTAATTTCGTTTGTTTCCCATCGAGGGTCGTTAGTAAGAACATACCCTATAAATTCGCCTTCTTTATTAAATGCTCTGCATTTTCCTTGTTGGCGAGTGATATTGTATTGTCGCAATTCGTCAGAAATTGCACAGACACCTTCGCCACCTTTTGTCTTATTAGTAAGCGATCCTGTTCCTAAATCAAGTCTTCCAAATTTTTCTATTAGATCAATCTCTAGTTGTTTTGCTACACTAACTAATAAATCAGATGCAACTACCTCTATAATTGGTTCTTTATTCTCTCGTAGTAATTTTCGAATTTTGTTTAGTTTATGTTGGTTTGCTTTTGGCACTGGATTGTTTTTAGCTTTAGTTAAATGGTCGTATGCTCTTCCATTTTTTCCGTATCCAACATAGAACGGAATGAGAGAATCTGGATCTTTGTAGATGTAAACGTAATAAATATTATCGCTGGACATATAACCTCCCTTGGTTGTCTAGAGTAGTTGGGAATTGGCGTTCCGCGAACTGCACTTTTATTTATCTTTTTTTGGTAGCACAGGTATAGGTTTTTTGGGTTGTTTGTTTTTATGACCCAGCGGAGATACTACTCCTGTTTTGGTTTCTGGTGGTAGTGTTTGTGCAAATTCTTTAGTCGCATAGCAAAAGTATTTATTGACAAAAAATCAAATTGGTAATATAATTTAAAAAATGAGGTGATTCTGGTATGACTAATGCACAAAAAGAATGGATTGATAGTCGAACGTATGAAGAACTACTGGCAAGGTGGAGGTTTGCAGCAGTTGGTGATCCGATGTTCCAAGGAGAGGCAGGCGAGTATTATGCCAAGGTAATGTTCACAAAACGAGATCAGCTGCCGGCCAGTGAAGCTGTTGCTGCTAGTAAACGAATTGGGTGGGAGCAATGACCGAAGAAGAAAAAGACGAGAAGATTTACGAGCTAACCGAGAAAGTTGCTTACTTGCAGAATCGTATTACCTATTTGCAAGAAGAACTTGCAGCAGCAGAAGACCGAATAGAAGCCCTGAACGACCGAATTACAGAACTAGATAATGAGTGATAGATTTGTTCCGTTCAATGAAGAACCAGGTCTAAACAATTTAATTATTTGTTTAGATGCTGACTTTTGGAATGTCAACAAATACGAGATACTAGACTATATTCGAGTAAATAACGGAGCACACCTGGGCGATCGCATATTTTGGTTTAAGAATGATTGCGATTGCACATGGTTTTTGCTAAAATGGAACTAAGATGACCGTGAACTTATTTAGGTATTAATTTAGAAGTTTGACCTACGTACCTTACTGTTTTTTCTTGTAAGAATACCTCTCTAGAAATTCTAACAAATGAATTTGTTTGTAAATCATAGGCAGAAACCATATTATATGATGGTGCTAACATTCCGGTCTTGCCAAACATTGCGTTTCTCTCTCCTGAATTTTTAATGCTGTTAATTTTATTTGTGTGGTCCGAGTGTTTTCTTCCTTTAAAAGTACCAGGTTTCCCACGGCGAGCACTATTTGCTGATTGTTGAGCTCGATATTCGTCTGTTATATAACTTTTATCTTTATTTTTTGCAGCAGCCGACATAGCAATCAACTGCTCGGGGGAATATACCCCTGTTTTTCCTTTATTCCAGGGCACTTGATTGACTCTACCTCTATTATCACCACCATCTGTTCTGTTTAGTAATATGCCAGTGTTGTTATCTTTTCTGCCATACCATTTAATTAAACGCCGTTCAATTGCTAATGCCCCGATTTCGGTTAAATTGTTCTCAATTATAACTATATGTTCTTTATTAGTAGGAATTGGAATTAACCCGTGTTTGCTATACGCTCTCTTTTTGCACCCTTTACCAATATAATAGGGAGTTCCTGCGTTTGCTGTTATACTGTCTTTATTGCGAATGTATGCATAGACGTAATAAATATTGCTGCTGGACATATAAGCCTCCTTGGTTGTCTAGGGCAGTTGGATATTACTAGTATCGCGAACTGCACTCTTATTTATTTAATTATATAAAATGTCTCGATATTATTCTGGAAACAAATTTTTCTCCTGGGTGAGAAAAAAACTTAACATATCTAAACCTGTAAGTCTACCATGGGGAGGTTGGGAGAAGTGGGACTCTGAGTTAAAGGCTAGCCGCCCAGTTGCATTTTTCCTCACCGAAACATTGCCTGATATCTTAGAATGGTTCCCTCAGACATTTATTGACCCAATTAACGATTTTCGCTACTACTGTGTAAATCGTTTTTCTGACAAAACACATTACCTTAGAACCGGACTAAAGCCTGGACAATGGCACGAGTTCGAAGAAAGAATGCTACACGGCTGTTTTGAAGAGCTTATTGATTTTGTTGAGCAGGAAAAAGCTTCACACCACATGAACTTCTCAAACGACGAGACACGAAACGAGCACAAATACCCATGGTGGGCAAGGATATGGATCTTTAAATGGAGTCGATGGCGTAGTCCAGAATGTGGAGTGGCATACTTACAGTGGGAAATGACCTTAGACGAGCCAGATGAGAATGGAGTTGTTCAATCTGCCCGCCAAGCTGTTGCTGCTAGAGAAACTCTAGCACTTTACCAGTGGTGGAAGTTTGCCCGGCCTCAACGAGAAGATCCATGGGTTGCAACTGGCTTTCGTACGTTCTGGGACGAGATGGATGTGAAATATGGTGACAACAAATGGATAGGATTTAGCGGTAAACAAGTGTTGACTACTGCCGAGGATCGTAAGTATCACAAGCTGTCAAAGGCAGTTGATGACTTAGAACAAGCTAGAATTGACGAAGACGACGCTATGTTAGTGCGCCTTGTAAAGTTGCGGAGATACTTGTGGACATAATTGTAATTTTTATTGTTTTTGCATTCGTTCTTTGGTTTACCCAAAATTTTTTTAAAGCCAGGGCTCAGATTCTTGCGGATCGAGAGCTAGAAACTCCTGTTTTGAGATTCGAAACGGTTGACACTTCTACTGGTTCGACTGTAATATTAGTCTACAATGATTGGACTGGAGAGTTCATTGGACAAGGCATTTCTAATCATGAAATTTTAGATATGGTATATGATCGGTTTAAGAACAAGATTGTAAAAGTAACAAACGGCGAAATAACGTTCGAGTTAAACTTAACTTCTATACCAGCGGATATACCAAAATGAGTGAAAAATTAAAAATTGTTTTTATGCCAGGTTGTTTTGACGGGTTTGAAGGAACGCAAGAGGAGCTCGACTCGCTAACTGCAGAACTTACTGCTAAGTTCGAAGATGGATCTCTCCTCGAGGAATCTGAGCCTGTGGATTTATCTGAGATGCTTGCAAATGGAGAGGAAGAGTTAGTAGAACATCTACTGCCAGTTTCTAGCGACGAGAACAAAAGGAGACTACATTGACACAACACTTAACACCACAGATGCCTGCACAAGGTATTTTAATGCATAAAGACTACGGCGATTCTAAGTATTACGCTATCCAGTGCGACTGTATGGATAGTGATCATACTATGACTATGGAAGTCGAAGCCGACGAAAGTGATGTTACTATTAACATCTGGACTCAAGTTAAAACTGATTGGTGGAATGAAGCATGGCGTAAGCGGTACGACATCGAGAACCCTGTTTACCAACGCGCTCATTGGGTTGTGATTGATTTTCTGAATGGTCTGTGGCATCGGGTTAAGCTCACTTACAATATTTGGGTTAAAGGTTACTACGAGATGGAATCGTGGACTATTCTTAACCGTCAGCAAGCTGTGAATCTTGCTAATGTTCTTGTAACCGCAGCAGACGACGTTACTAAGTTCAGAGAAGAGTTTAAGGCGAAGCATAATGAAAATATTGTGTCTGGGAAGTAATAGCTCAGACACTGATGCACAAGCACACGAAGTTGCGATTAAGCACGGTTTTGTAAATCGTGGTCTAGTATCTTCGTTGAATGACATTGTTCAAGAGAATAGTGTATATCATACTTCTCTGGCAGATGTCTCTAGACTCGATCTACTTTCTATTTGCAAAAATGTAGACAGAGTCATAATTTTGCACCAACCCTTAGAGCAGTGGGATAGCAAAGATCTATATTTTTCGACCATTGAGACTGCAAAGCTACTTCGAGAGCACCCAGGTATTTTAGTAGATAATTTACTCGCAGCCGATACCGCAATTACATTCTTTACCAACCTAGTTCAAGAAAACAAAAGTTTCTGTATTTTTCCGTTTATTGAGTTACTCACAACTAACGGGTCTACAACATTATGCTGTCGGACCGGGAGAAAAGTGACTACTGTATCTGAACTAACGGATTGGCAAAATGATCCAGCATATTCCGCAATTAGAAAAGATATGATTAACGGAGTTCGTCGACCCGATTATTGTCGTGTATGCTACGAGTTAGAAGATAAAGGTGTCGCTAGTGCTAGACAGCAAGAAACGGTTGAATGGGCAAATCGGCTTAACCTTACCTCACTCGAGGACCTTAAGAAAATTAAAGACCCAGTATACTATGAAGTTCGGCCGAGCAACATTTGTAACTTAATGTGCCGAATGTGCGACCCGCAATCGAGCAGCTTAATATATAACGAATATGTAAAATTAGGGCTGTTTGATCCGCAGCAATATCATTATTCTGACTACAGCATAATTAATGTTAACTTAGCAAAGAAGATATACATCTCAGGTGGAGAACCAACTGCTACTCCTCAATTGTACGAATTCTTGGAAAAGATGGTTAGCAGTGGGCATCATGAAGTTGAACTACTCATCAATACTAATGCCGCAAAAATAAGCAAAAAGCTACTACACTTATTCTCTAAGTTTAAGAACTTATCGTTTATTGTTAGTATTGACGGTTTCCAAAATGTTAACGATTACGTTCGACATAAATCTACGTGGGATGCAGTAGTAAAAAATCTATCTGAGTTGCTTAAAAATCATCAGGTTTATGTTAATATCACCGTGACTGTATATAACATTTTTTCTTTGCACAAGTTAATACAGTTCTTGGATAGTATGAATGTACCAATACATTTACAAGACGGTGGAAATATTAGCAACGAAGTATCATATACTAGAATTAGCGGATTCGAATTAGTTACGAATTTAGAAACCATAAAGGACACAAGGGTATACCAAACCGATACTCTGGTTAAGAGTTACATTGATGGTTTGCTAAACTGGGCAACCTCAAGTTTCGAGCCAGATTTGAATAAACTAACCAAGTTTTTCGAATTTAACGACTTGCTCGATAATTCGAGAGGTGTTAAACTTGCTAATTATATACCTGAGCTTGAACATTATCGTCATGTTATCCAAAAAATTCCGCCCACAGCAAATATCTAAGTTGTACATTCTTCGCAATCATTTGCGCGGCGATTATACATTGTATAATTGGCAAGATCAAACTACAAAACGGGGCACAGTCTTAGACAAGATCGGCGCACACCTACATTACCTAGGATCTCATTCACCAGCACTAGTTGCTGCAAGATGGCGAGAAGTTGAGCGCAGATTTTTATCTAAGTATCAGCCAAATTTATGGACTATGATTCGTCTTGGCATTAAAAAAGAACGATTCTGATGACTCCGTACGATCGATGTGTGCATCATGCAGTTGTTGCACTAAGAAAGAAGCTTAATGTTCCTGATTCCGGTACTGTTTCTATCGAGTTCGAAAAAGAATACAATTGCGAACTTGAATACAACGACCGTGGAATGATCGCAGAAATTTTGTTTAACACTGATGCAGACGAAACAATGTTTAGATTGAAATGGTCGTAAAATTACCAAACACTATGGACCGATGTCCAAAATGGTGGCAAAACTTTATCAACGAACTTTGGCTGGATGCATCAAGTAAAAAGACTCATACGGAATTACTATTCAAACCATTAATAAAGCATTGCAACCATACGGAATATTTTCATCAGGCACTGATGATGTAGATGATTGTTCGTTGGTCGGTAATGAAAAAGTTTACTATGGCAATACTAAAATGGGGATAAAGGTAGGAAAGCATCTGCCACGCAACGGGCAGTATGAGCTTTTTATCTTCAATAACATAGTGCATTGTTTCGATGACCTGTTACTTACTGAATTTAAAATTTCTCCAGACGATTTTGGCAAAATGTTAGGATGGTTGCAGGATCGAATCGATGAAGGATGCCGCCGGTGCGAAGATCATGTCTGGTATCTAACCCCAAATATGTATTTACTTTGGAAACTACGGTGGGCACGATGATTTGGTGGAATAAAGACCGTGAAGAACGTAGAGAGAAATGGTTTGCTGTAACTGCGCCAAAGCAACGGAGCATTAGCAAAGCAAAGAATTGGTGCGATCATTATCACCTTAGCACCAGATATTATTATCATTACACTAATACCCGATGGTGGTTTGAACACGAGCAAGATGCTATGCTATTTGCTTTAAAATGGAGCGGAAGATGACATTCCATTTAACACACATCACAACAACCGGTAAGAAAAAAGGTAAGCAAAAGTTTCGCACTGCTGCGGCTGCTGCTATTGCAAGGCAACTTAAAGAAGATTGGGAAAACCTTAAATCCAAACATGGTGTGTATCAGACCGATAAGAGAAAAGAACCGATGAAACCACTAAGCATAAACTACTCGTACCGTGGTCAAGACGAAAAAGTCAAAAGTGTCGGCGACGGCGTTGGGGTAGCAACTGTAGGACAGCAAAAAGTTTACACAGGGGACAAGATGCTCGGTATCTCTACTATGCATAAGTCTAATTCTGTTCCGGTCTTCTCTCAAGAAGAAGCAATAGATATCGCAAGGATGCGTAGATGAAACCAGAAAATTTATCAATTAAAGAACTTATTTTTTACGGTCAACAGCACGACGATGCATGGGTTAAAAGATTAGCGTCAGTGTTGTGGGCAGTGAGTTACCATCTACCAGAAGACTACCTTAGGAATGAGGCAGTAGAAGATTGGTTTGAGGAGCAAGAACGAGAAATAAAAGATATGAAGTGGGAGATAGAAGATTCAGAATCGACTATTAATGATCAGCAAAGAACCATCGACGACCAAGAAAGAGAAATCCGATCACTTAGGTTCGACCTCCAGGAGAAATTTAAATCAACCAGAGAGAACTCACAAATTTCTGGACTTAAATCAGCATTAGTTGAATTGCAGGAGCAGTACGATCGCGACAAAAATTATCACCGCAGTGTCCTTTCTGAGTTAGAGAAAACCCAGAAAGCATTTAAAGAGTTGCAGGATAAGTATAACGTATGGCAAGTAATTGCTAACTAATTTAAAAGGAGAGTATTAAAAACCGTGGCAAAAGAAGAGTTGTTGAAGATGAACGGCGTAGTTGATGAGGTCCTTCCTAACGCTATGTTCAGAGTTGTATTAGAAAATAATCACAAGATGCTTGCTTACATAGGCGGCAAAATTAGAAAACACGAGATCAATATTGCTCTCGGTGACAAAGTTGAAGTCGAACTTAGTCCTTATGATTTAAACAAAGGCCGAATCGTATATCGAACACGATAACGACGGTTAGTCCTTATAAATATGCAGTATAAGGACTAGAAATGACTACCCAAAAAATTAAATATGACGACCTAGACGATGCCCCAATTTTATCACTAGTTGCAACTAGTGGGGACTACAATGATTTAGCAAATCGTCCAGTTTTGTTTAGCGGGGATTATAATGACCTTAAAAACAAACCTGCGTTTCTTGCCAACCCTACTTCTGTAACAGATTACAACAAACTAACCGGAAAGCCTGCATTAGCATCTATTGCAACAAGCGGTAGTTATCTTGATCTATTAGACAAACCAGCATTCTCAAAGGTAGCGTTTAGCGGTAGTTACAACGACTTAACCGACAAGCCGGAAATAACACCAGTAGTTTCTTCTGCACCAGTTGCAACAATTAGTAGCTACAACGAACTGGCAGACAAACCAACGTTTTCGAACGTGGCAATGTCGGGCGATTACACCGACTTAAATAACATCCCTGTTACGGTCCCAACATCATTACCTCCTAAATCAAGCAAAGGGGAGCCCGGTGATATGGCGTCAGACATTGCATTTACTACTACTCACTTTTACTATTGCATAGCTGATTATATCGACGGCACTGTGGATATTTGGCGTAGAATAGCAAACGATCAAACATCTTGGTAAAAAGACCTTTAGCCCGATTAGTATAAATACTACATAGTATTCAAAGGGCAAGCATGAATTTAACACTAGTCGACGTTGGTATTTCTCCGAACGATGGTACAGGAGATAACATCCGTGAAGCGTTTATCAAGGTAAACCAAAATACCCAAGCAATCGATAATCTACTGTATCAGAATACAGTATTTGATTCTGCTATAGTGCAGGAAGACCTTACGGTATCCGGAAACATTATTGCAGCAAAAACTATCAACCTAAACGGTGGGACCAATAGCACAAGCCCGTCTACAGGAACGTTGATAACTAACGGCGGCGTAGGTATTGCTAAAGACCTTTGGGTAGGTGGCGACACGTATGCTACGAACGGCACCTTTACAGAAGATCTTCTAGTACAAGGTAACTTAAGAGTTGAAGGTACAACAATTAACTCAAGCACTTTAGATGTTGTTGACATAAACATCACAGTTGCAAAAAATGCTACAACCGCTGGACAAGCAAACGGTGCTGGCATTACTGTAGGTGGGGCTGGAGCAACTATAACCTACGTATCCGCCGAGGATAAGTGGTCAATGAATAAAGGATTAGTTGTAAGCGCGTTATTCGGCAACATCCTTGGAACTACAGGCGACATTAACTCGTTAACTACACACACTGGTACATTCACTAACATCATCGCTAACGGTATCATCGCAGGTAATGTAACCTCGAATATTACCTCTGCAAACATCCAAGTAACAGGTGGCAGTGTTAACGGAGTAGTAATTGGTGCAAATGACCCAAGAAATGGCACATTCGCTAATTTAACTGGTATTACAGGAATCACCGGCACATTAGTAACACAGAACCAACCAAACGTTAATCAGGTTGGTGATCTGTTAAATCTAAGGGTACTAGGAAATGTAATCATTGACGGTACACTAACTGCAAGCTTCACAAGTGCAGCAGCGAGCGTAACAGTTATTAATACTGGTAATGCACAAATCACTGGCGGCGATATCACAAACACTCCGATCAGCGGAAGCACCGGTTCATTTACTACTTTAACTACACCTTCCGGTAATATTACTTCATTGACTTCTACCACTATTACAGCAGGCACAATAAACGGCACAACGTTTAACGGAACAATCGGTACTAGCTCGCAACCAAATATCACATCAGTTGGGACATTAGTTGGGCTAACAACTTCTGGTAGTGCAGTAATTGGGAATGACTTAACAGTTAACGGAAACTTACTTGTACTCGGTACCTCATCCACTCTTAATACCACAGTATTGGAAGTAACTGATATTAATGTCACAGTTGCTAAGAATGCAACTACTCCGGCACAAGCAAACGGAGCAGGGTTAACGGTTGCAGGAGCAGGTGCAACGTTAACGTACACCACAGTAGACGATCGATGGAACTTAAATAAAAACCTAACTGTTAACACAGTATACGGAAACCTAATTGGCACTGTTAACACTGCTGGTCAGCCAAACATTACATCGTTAGGTACACTTACATCATTATCAGTAACTAATAATATCTCAACAACCGCCGGTAACGTCGTGGTTAGCGGCTCCGGTAAAGGGATTGTTTTTCCAGACGGATCGCACCAAACAACAAAATATGTATTACCAACTGCATCTGCATCGACATTGGGCGGAATTAAAGTTGGCAGTGGGCTGGACATCGACGGCAATGGTGTTTTGTATCTGAATACTTCAGGCGGTACTGGAACCTTTGCTGATTTAGTAGTAACAGGTAACTTGACAGTAAACGGAACAACAACTGAACTTAACACATCTTCATTGAACGTCACTGACCTAAACATTACAATTGCTAAGAATTCTACTACCGCAGGCGGGTCAGAAGGTGCAGGTATAACTATCAACGGACCAACAGTTCCTGCAACATTAACATATTCGAGCACAACCGATCGATGGGTTATGAATAAAAACTTAACGGTCGGAACAGTGTTTGGGGCATTATCCGGAAATGCATCTACTGCATCGCAATTACAATATGCCAGAACAATTAGTATAACTGGTGATGCTACATGGTCAACTACATTTAGTGGTGGATCAAGCGTTAGTAGTGCTATCACTCTTGCAAGTACTGGGGTAGCTCCAGGTACATATACCAGTGTCACAGTTGATTCTAAAGGAAGAGTCACAAGTGCGTCGACCGCATTAAGCGTAACTGGCATTAACAAAACCGGAGAAAATGGGTCCGGCGACATTGGCCAGATTGATAACAAATTTGGAACTATTTACGGTATTGCATCAACTGCTTTATATGCAGACTTAGCAGAAAAATACGAAAGTGATAGAACATATCCGCCAGGTACAGTTGTAGTGTTTGGTGGAGAAAAGGAAATTACCCAATCAACATCGTTCGCTGACGTATCAGTTGCTGGAGTTATATCAACTGCTCCGGCGTACTTAATGAACGTTGATGGCGAAGGACAGGCAGTTGCATTAAGAGGTAAAGTTCCAGTTAGGGTAGTTGGTAAAGTAAACAAAGGCGATCTATTAGTATCAAGTTACACACCGGGGTGCGCGATGAGTGTTGGGAAGACTGTTCATCCGGTAGCAACTATTGCTAAAGCGTTGCAATCGAGCACATACGAAAAAGAAAAAATTATTTACGCGGTAGTACTATAATATGGCAACAGTAGTAACAGTTCCGTTACCAAGATGGATAACATCTAACAAAGAACCTCTAGGTACCATTAAAGAGAATGAGTACTACGAGTTTCAACTAGATGCATATAGCCCTGCTGGATCAGGGATAACATATTCTATTGTCGCAGGCAAATTGCCCCCAGGAATTCAGTTACACCGAAACGGATTAATCCACGGTATTCCAGTAATCGTAAATGCAGTAGAAGAGTTTAGTTCATACGCATTTGAGTTTTCAGTGAGGGCAACTGATCGGAACAATAAGGTTGTCGACAAAACTTTTTCGCTAAATGTAAACTCAATTATTCCACCAGAGATTATTCCTACAACAATAAGCCTCGGGTCTTACTATGTTGGTGCTTACTTTTACAAACAACTTAACGTATTAGATCCGAACCCGCTACAAAACTTTAGATGGACAATTGTTAACGGAAGGTTACCGGTTGGAGTTGTCTTAGACCAAAACGGATTGCTATCCGGGCATTTAATGCCTAGAGATACGTCAGGTGACTCTGCATACACTACAGAAAATCATAGAGGTTCGTTCGACGGACTTAATTTTGATTTAACCCCGTTTTCTCCGCCGGTACAAGGCCTAGACCCAGAATTAACGTACACAGAATATACGTTTGACGTTGAGGTATTTGACGGTAATGCAGTAGACAAGCAACGATACCAAATGGTTGTGTATGCTAAGAATGTATTAACAGTTGATAACACTTCTATTCTAATAAACGAATTTTCGGTTGTGGGTGAATCATACACTGCTGACTTGTCCAATGCGTCAACTCCTATTCTACTAACAAGAGCCCAAGAATTACCACAAACACGGCAAGATAGCAATTTTGCTTTTAAGTTTGATGCCATTGATTTAGACGGTGACGAAATTAGATATGGAATTTATACTAGCGGGCAAAATTACTACGACCAAGGTCCAACACTAGCACAACCTTATATCAACTTAGTTGGGTTCGGCGACGGGCAATTCGACGAAGAGGGGCAGGAGCTCCCGCCTGGCATCGAATTAGATCCTCTAACCGGATGGTTAACTGGACATTTAGGCTCGCAGATCGAAGATGAAAAGGTATATAGATTTAACATATTTGTTTTTAAAGCAAACGACCCAGGGTCATTTAGTTCTCCTGTAACATTTACATTACGAGTGCTTGGTGATTTAACTAATGTGATATTCTGGGAAACCCCGGAATTATTGGGTGAGATGTACAATGGCGATTACAGTCACTTCCAAATTAAAGCTTCTACTCCGTCGGGAAAGATTCTGACATACTCGTTTGACGATAACGATATAAATTCGCTAGGAATTTATAGCCGTCTACCGCAAGGGTTAAAACTGCAATCATCAGGCCTTATTACTGGTAGAGCATCATTCAGACACTTTTCTCTCGACAAAGGAACAACTACATTTAACAAGAAAAAAACGTCATATGACAGCGAGTATATATTCTCAGTTAGAGTCAGTGACGAACGATTAATTGAAAACGATTACCCGATCCCGCCTACCGTTATACCTGCTACTATCTCGTCGGTTAAGACATTTAAAATACTTCTAAATAATCGTTACGAATCTCCGTACGAAAACTTATGGTTGCGTGCTCTCCCAGATCGAGAAACAAGGCAGAACTTTGCAGATATTATAAACGACACTAACTTTTTTCCAAACAAACTAATATATCGATCAGACGACGCAAATTTTGGCAAAGCTAAAGATATTAAATTCTTGTTTTTACCTGGTTTACAGCCAACAGTTGCAGGCAAGTACATTGACAATATGGAAAAACACCATTATCGAAAAAAGATTGAACTAGGTAACATAAAAACAGCAGTTGCATTAGATAAAAACTTTGACGTTAAGTATGAGGTGGTATACATTGAAGTATCCGACAGTGTTACATACGGAAACAAAACTCCAATCAATGAGTTTGTTAATGTTGACACTTTTACCTCTAACCCTTACTACGACGAGTACTTACAAATTTATAAGATGTTTTATCCAAACGACTACTACCATATGATGCAAGAGGTAGTTACTGGTGTCGGTTTCTCGAATCGCGGAGCGTTACCAGAGTGGATGACAAGCCCTCAAGAAAACGGTAGAGTGTTAGGGTTTACTAGAGCTGTAGTATTAGCATATACTGTTCCGGGAGCCAGTAAACTAATAGCATATCGATTAACATCGAGCGGAGTTCATTTCAATGATATAAACTTCCAACTCGATCGATATCAACTCGACAATTATCTGTCTCAATACTATAACACCGAAACACAGGAATTTGTTAATTCAGAAGAAACAACGTTTGATCGATTAGAACCATCGGGTAGTGCCTTTGCATATGCTGGCCCAGTTGACTTTGCGTTAACTGTTCCGTTTAGCGAAATCAATGGTAGAACAAAAGAGTACATTAATCGCCGCGGGGGTCTTGACCAAACATTCAACTACAAAGCAGGTGACTTGTTAATTTTTGCTAAACAAGAGCGATTCGAAACCCAAACAACTAACCAATTGTTGCTCGAACAAGATTACTACGACGAAAGTAACTTTGATCAAGTTAAATTCGGTAGTGCAATTGTGCCATTTGAGGCGACCGATAGTTACGAGAACGATGGATGGAACGTTACTGCGGAATTATTTGGTCAGCAATTTAGCCCGCTAGATCCAGATCCTCCCGGGGTGTATAATCCAAGACCGGGTGTTTTTTCGTATACCTTTTCTATTCCTGGATCTCCAGCTGTAGTTAACCAACGGATGGGAATATGGCAAATAGAAATCATCGACGACATTGTATTGTTACAATTTGTTAAACCGGTTTTACCAAACGAATATGTGGTAGTAGGTAACGGTCATGCATATCGAGATACTAAATTATATCACGACATTATAGTTAAACCAGGCAATAGTGTACCGGAATTTAGTGTTCTTACTGATAAGGTTAACACTTCAACCGAATCAACAAGATTCGATCAAGGTTCTACTAAATTTATTAACAATCGCGACCAATATGCAGAGCCTGGTATAAATGATAAATATATTTGCTTCCCGAAAACGGGTGTATTTCACTAAGGAATTTTCATGCCATCAAACGTAAATCCATATAACATCAACGGCCAATACCCTATTGCTGGCCAAGACAATGACAGTCAAGGATTTAGAGATAACTTTACTAATATTAGAACTAACTTAGCTTTTGCTAAGGAAGAAATTGAAGACCTTCAGAACAAGGCTATGTTAAAGTCACCGCTTGAAGGCGGCGCAGTAGATAACAACTTTAATAACACGTTAGTTTACAATGCTAAAATTAAACAGTTTAGCGAGGTGTTAACATCACAAAGCACTGCATCCGGCGACACTGATATTATATACACCACTGGACATTTCCATACCGTTACTACCGCTGGTGCCATTACGTTGCAAATTAGCGGTTGGCCAATAGCCGGAGTATACGCAAAATTACGAGTGCAGATTAACGTAGTTGATTACACCACTCACACTATTAGATTGCCGGCATTAACAGGTTCGTACGTCGGTGTGAACGAAATTGCAGGAATGGTTGAAACCATTCTAGGGTCCGGAGCATATGAGTTAACGGTTCCAGCGAACGGAGATTATGTGTTTGAATTTAGCACCAGCGACGGTGGAAATACTGTTATTGTATCCGAAGTTACTAAAAAATTACTTCCTAAGATGACATCTCGTACGCCAACAGGCATTGGGAACCTCGGTGACGTTGCAGGGATGACCGTTTTTTCTTCAACATTTTTATACATCTGCACAGCAGATTACGACGGTTCTACAGTTATTTGGAAAAAGGTAGCACTATCGACACTATAATAAGTTGACCTTAGAATAAAAACCTTGCTACAATATACATTAGCAAGGTTTTTTATTGGAGGAACATATGAGCCAACCTAATGTATTTCGCGATCAGCACAAGTTTATGGTTGCCTGCGACCAAAGTGTTGATAAGTTTGATAAGGATCAGTTTGCACTTTATTACAACTTAATTGAAGAAGAATCGAAAGAACTTACAGAAGCATATACCAAAGGTGATCGAGTCGAGATGCTTGATGCACTAATTGACATTATCGTTGTTACTGTTGGTGCTGCCCATAGTTTAGGTGTTGATGCAGAAGGCGCTTGGAAAGAAGTCGTCCGTTCAAATATGAGCAAAGTTATGCCGGATGGCAAAGTCCGTAAGCGTGAGGACGGGAAAGTTCTTAAACCCACCACGTACTCTCCACCAAACTTAGTTCCGTTTGTAAAGGAATAAGTAAATGACGCTGAAGGAAATGTTTAAGAAATGGTTAGCTGGAAAAATCCAAATTAACATTACTTTCGTGACCGACGGCGTCACATCTACTGTTGTTCCATACTGCAAATCAGAGGAAATTGTCCACAAGTCAAACAAATCAAACTATCGGTTCTGTATGTACGAAATGAAGGATCCCGGATCTGAATTGAAAACTTACTATTACACCGAAGTGTTCGTTGACGGTAAATGGGGTCGGGTTGATGGAACTTGGTTTGCAGATAAAGACAAGGCGATGCAAGCCCATGCTGAGGCAATCGGTGGTAAGGTATTTGAATCAGTTAAACGAGATACTGTTCTTTGGGAAGGGCTAAGTAAAGAAGAAGCAGAAACATGGATAGGATTACAAAAAAGTCATGCTCCCTGATAACTTAAAAGTGGGAACCCTTGATGCGTTCTTTGAAACTGGCACCGAAGGAATAATCTGGGCATTTAACAACAACAACAACAACGAGTCCGGGTGGGATGCGTTAAATATGTTAAAAGATGGCGATTACTTATTTGTAGAAGATGGCAATGGTAATATTGAATGGGAAGGAACAATTTCTTTCGATTACGAAATTAGAAAACATGCTCGGTTAACTGGAGCAATGCAACAAGAGGATGCGGTTACTGGGTACACGGACTACAGAAAAACGTTGACTCTGAGACTTGGGGTAGTTGGTTCTTTGAAAGCAGGCCAGCAGTTTTAAGGAAAAGAGATAATGCACCCATTACAGATTAATTTAACTGAATTGTCAGACGAAGAATTCCATAAGAAAAGAAACGAGTTGCTTAAACGGCTAAACATATCGTATACTATGGGTATGTCAGATGCAGTATACCAAATTCAGATGATGCTTGAAGATTACCAGAGCGAACTTCAACGTAGAAATATGGAGCAAATGGAAAAACTTGCAGCAAAGAGTAATAACCCTCAATTTAAAAACATAATCGACATACAGTAATAGACGCAGAACAGCAAAAAACTTGGGATATATTATCAAATCCATACCACGGACGTCCTTGGGAGCAAGTAGCTGATTTGCTCGAAAGGGAATTAGGTGAGCTTATCTGCAAAGAAATGTATAAAGAAATGTTGGGATTATTGTCGAAATCAAAACTTAAACAAACCGATGGAAATTGACGAACTAGGTAGGGTTCATGTTACTGATGAAGAATTAGTGAGAGAACTTTACACAAATCCTGAGTTAGACATATTTAACTTTTTGTTAGACAACCCAGAGTCGTTTAACAAAAGCAATACGGCTCTCCATACTAAGTATCCTCATCTCACTAAGTACGTTGAATCAAATTTAAGCGTAGAAGAGTTTGATCGAGATAATCAAAGCAAATGGTTTATGCCCAATGAGTATAAGCATTTTGATGTTGTAGAGTGGGTATTACAACAATGCGAGGGCGAAGCAGAGTTACAGCGAGCAGGTGAAGAATTGTTAATGTTCCAAGAACGAGATATGATAGATTTACTTAGGTACCTAAAGTTTTTGGTAGACACATTAAGAAAAAATAAAGTAGTTTGGGGAGTTGGTAGAGGAAGCAGTGTAGCTAGTTTCGTTCTTTATAAAATAGGGATACACCGAATTAACGCTTTATATTTTAACCTTAACATAAAAGAATTTATCAAGTAATTGGAGTTCAATAGATAAATAACATAGAAAGAGAAATTCTATGTTTTATGTATATCAATATCTTAGAGAAGATGGCACACCGTACTATATCGGAAAAGGGACTGGTTATCGAGCTTGGCAGAAAGGTAAGCACGAGCAGATCAAAAAGCCAACAGACCCGTCTAGAATAGTTATCGTAAAAGACCAGCTAACCGAGCAAGAAGCACATCAACTTGAAATTGAACTAATAGCAAAGTTTGGTCGAAAAGACATTAATACAGGAATTTTGAGAAATTTAACTAATGGAGGCGACGGGGTTTCTGGAGCAAAGTTTGGTAGAGCACCTGAAGAAAGAATTGCTAGGATTGCTGCTGCTAATACAGGTAAGAAACGATCGCCAGAGTCAAGAGAAAAAATGTCAAACGCAAAAATAGGAACTAAACAAACCGAAGAAACCGTAAAAAAACGGGCTGAGAAACTTAAAGGAATCACACGGTCGGATGAACTTAAAAAACAATGGTCTGACTCTAAATTAGGAGAAAAGAATCCGATGTTTGGCGTTCCTTCTTCTAAAAAAGGCAAGTCGTGGGAAGAGCTGTACGGGAAAGAAAAAGCAACTGAGATGAAGGAGGCTCTCCGACAAAAAAGAGCTCGGCAAATTATAAGCGAAGAAACGAAGGAGAAAATGTCTAAGTCACATTTACTACGGCATGCAAAAAGTTTAAAGTAAGCATATTATTCCTATAAATACTAGCAACGGAGAAAGTTATGGCAAAAAAGATTTACCGAACAGCACAAGGCAAAGTAGTCGACTTCGACGCAATTCTTTTAAAGAACGAAGAAGCTATTGCTATTGGCAACCAAAAAGTTAATGCACGGGGCGACGAATTAGGACCAGGTGGCAAGATTGTTAAGACTCGAGCACAGATCATGGAAGAATACTATAAGCTCAGTTCTCCTACCGCAGGAAATGCTCCAGTTGTTGCAACCCCGGAACCTGCTAAATTAACATCCACTGAAATTCATCCAGATCACCTCGGCGAAGAGAAGATGTTACCTGAAGATTTTGATGCACAGGCTGCAGAATTTGAGGCCGCAGTTGAACCAGAAACAGTTGCATCAGCAACTCACCACAATACTACCACTACTATTCGTGGGTCGTTGGCAGCAGCGGTAGCCGAAACAAAAACTGTAACCCAAGAACAACAACTGCCACTTAACAAGCGTAACGGCATTCAGAGGTTTTAACAAGAGGAAACTATGTCAGCATTTGATCCAGTAGAAGTAAATTCAGTTAAACCAATCCGAGATCATATCATCGTAAAAGATATGAACTTTGAAATGAAACTAACTAGTAGCGGGATTATCATCCAAAAACTAGACATGAAAACCGAAGGTATCCACCCTCGTTGGGCAGAAGTGTATGCAGTTGGTCCTGAACAAAAAGACGTTAAGGTCGGTCAGTTTGTTTGCGTAGCACACGGTCGTTGGACACGAGGATTAAAGATTAAATCCGAAGGTAAAGAGATGGTTATCCGCCGGGTTGACAACGCCGACATTCTGTTAGTTAGTGACGAACCCCAAGTAGATGATACTGTTGGTCGCGGGAACTAAACTCACTAAAATATGGCAAAAAGGGGCTTGAATGCCCCTTTTGTTTTTGCTATACTAAACTATGAAAACAAGAGAAGAAATTATCACTAGTATGTGCTTAACTTGGCGACATGATTTTGGGATCACTAAGCCAGATTCTGACAACAAGTTGCTTAGTTCAGGTATGACTACAAAAGAACAAAAAGCACTTTGGTTGCAGATGGCCCAGTTGTTCGACAACAACATCGCCCTGCATATGGAATTCAAGAAAACGTTTCCTAATGCGATAGCATGATACCAAAAGGTGCAAAAGTAGGGTTTACTGCATCGTCCTGGGATTTATTCCACTCCGGACATGTTATGATGCTTAAAGAAGCAAAAGCCATTTGTGACTATTTAATAGTCGGTCTTCAAACTGATCCGACTATAGACCGGCCGGCTAAAAACAAACCGGTCCAAAGTGTTTTTGAACGGTTTGTGCAGTTGCAGGCGTGTAAGTATGTAGATGAGATTGTGCCATATGCTACTGAAAAAGAATTGTATGATATCTTACTGTCTTATCCGATCGATATCCGGATTATCGGAGAAGAGTATCGTGACAAGCATTTTACCGGAAATGACATAGAACACATTCAGATCTACTATAATAAAAGAAGGCACAGTTTCTCAACTACAGAACTGCGTCAACGTATTACCGAAGCAGAACAAAAGAAAGGTATTTAATGAACGAACTTTGGACTGAAAACAATCTCTATGCATAAATAATACATACAGGAGACATAGATATGTCAGCTGGAGGTTGGAACAAAGGTATAAAAGGGACTGGCGGCGGAATGAAGGGTAAAAAGCATTCCGCCGAAGCTATCGAAAAATTAAAGAACCGCTCAAAAGAATGTTACAAAAAACCAATGGCTTCCGCTATTATTACTACGGAATTATGTGATTATGGGTGTAACACTACAGCAAAGTATATTTTTCGGAATGGCAAAAAGTGCTGCTCAACTCATCAAAACTCGTGTTACGGAAAAAGAAAGGCGTTCTCTGACTTAGATCATCGAGACCGTACTTCTAAATCACTTCAAACAAGAATTAATAAAGGGATAACTAAAACATCCCAGGTTAAAGGTTCCGAAACTAGAAGAGCCCAAGGATTTTATAAAAAACTTGCAGAAACGATGCAAGAACATTGGAAACGCCGACCTTGGCAAAACAATCCGCATTGCCCGTTAATACCTTACAAAAATACATCAGTGTTGTATCAAGGCTCGTTTGAGTATGCATTCTTAGAAGAGTTAGAACTTAAACACGGTTTACCTTGGGTTTGTGAGAATGTATCCAGAGGGCCTTCGTTTTGGTACATAGATCCATCTACTTGTTCTAAAAGGTTGTACATTAGTGACTTTTTAATACATAATACAGTATACGAAATTAAATCGCTGTGGTCATGGAATAAGCACAATGCAGATAAAGTGTTAGAAGAAAAAAACAAGGCAAAGTTAAATGCCGCAAAACAAGAAGGATTTACTGTGGTTTTAGTTTTAAATAAGGAGTATATCAATGCGTGATTTATGGGTCGAATCTTACAGACCAAAAGTAGTTAGTGACTATGTATTCACTGATGCCAACCAACGCCAGCAAGTTGAGCATTGGGTTAAAGAAAAATCCATCCCTCATATTATGCTAAGTGGTAGTCCAGGCACAGGTAAAACTACATTAGCAAAGGTTCTCATCAACGAACTCGACGTTGACGGCTATGATGTATTGCAGATCAACGCATCCCGAGACAACGGTGTTGACTTTATTAAGAGCAAAGTAGAAGGGTTTGTTAGCACTATGCCGTTCGGCAAGTTTAAAGTGGTGCTAATGGATGAGGCCGACTATTTGTCTCATAACGCACAAGGTATTATGCGTGGATTGCTTGAAACATATGCTGAGCAAGCCAGGTTTATCTTTACGTGCAATATGCCGCATAAGATTATCCCTGCACTCCACAGCCGGTGCCAGGGGTTCCATATCGAAAAGACAGACTTAACCGAATTTACTGCAAGAGCTGCAACAGTTCTAGTCACTGAGAACGTCGAATTTGATCTCGATACCCTCGATAGTTTCGTTAAGGCAACATACCCCGACTTGCGTAAGTGCTTAAACTTGTTACAAGCAAATTCTACTACCGGAACACTTACTCCCCCAGGGGAAAATGACAAGTCTGCGGTCGATTGGAAGTTAGAAGCAGTAGACTTATTTAAGAAGAACAAACTTAAAGAAGCTCGAACTGTTATTTGCAATCAAGCAGGTATCGAAGATATTGACTTGATGTTTAGGTGGTTCTACGATAACATTGGCCTATGGAGCTCCACTGACGAAGGGCAAGACGAAGCTATCTTAATCATTCGTAAAGGATTAGTGAACGCTTCTTTAGTGGCAGATGCTGAGGTGAATGTAGCAGCAACACTCATCGAACTTACACAAATAGGGAAATAGTGTCTCCTGATTACACCGAATACTTTGACCATAGCATTCGCCTAATTCTTAAAAAAATTGTGTAGGAAGAGAGATTATCAATCCTACCAAGGAAGTGTATAATTACAGGAAAAAGAATGTCGATGTTGAAGGTAGCAGTTCGTGGTACACGGATAGTAACAGGACCGAGTACACCGATAATTAAACACTATTGGACATCAAAAGAAACATTTTTATTTGAAAAACTAAAAGGAAATATATGAAATCACTTTATGTAGTAGCAAGTTACACCAAGAAGCCACGCAATCCTAAGCTAACTGTAAAGCCTGGATATATGTTACAAGACTCTAACATTACATACGATGAGCGTGTGCAGATCGTAGCAAAGATCAAGACAAAAGACTTACTAATGTCGCAGGTTATTCTCGACATGGGTGCTAAGAAAGTAATTAAAAACTCGTTCCGTTCTGAGAAGTCTTACGACGAATTGATTAAATACTATACTGACAACTACGATCAATATTTTCGTAATACGCTAGGAAAACTTATACCAAATGTCGAAGCCGAACCCGTACCTACAGTATCACCAGAAACCAAAGAAACCGTACACCGGGCCACCGAGACCGAATCTGATGTCTCAGGCCAAGGAACTGCGTCTAACTAAAGAAGACTTGGTTGGAGTTCACGAGCTGCTGCACAAACAACAAAAAGAAATAGAAAAGTTAAAGCGGCAGCTCGGTCAAACAAGGTCTGAGCTATCAGTAGCAGAGTATGCACTCCGTAGATTAGTTAAAAATAATCAATGATTATACACCAATCAACTGATGTTCTTTCTATTTCAGACGACGGTAGTGATGTGGAGATCATTGATCATCAGCCTGTGTTTATTAACAATACAGGGTGTCCTATCTATCAGGAAGCCGAACTAAAAGACAACGGGCAACAGTTTATAAATTTCTTAAATTCTTTGTACAAATCAAAAAAAAGAAAAATATCATTTAGTCAGTTTTCGCTATTTGATTCGTTGGATTTCTCTCCAGAGTTGCTGCATGGTGGATTGTTAGTGTTTAGTGATATGTTAAAAACCATACCTATCAACTTTACTAAGAACAAAAAGATATCGAAGCACTTTACTTTTTTATCAAACAAGCCAAGATATAACCGAATGATAACTAACTGCTGGATAGCAAATAATTGCCAGCATATACCGTTTGAATACTCTGCTACAACACCGAATCCAGATCATTTTAGCAGTTTTTTCCTGACTAACAACTTCGGGTTACAAGATACCTCTCTTTTACTACCTGAAAATTTTATTTCTTTTGACTTAAAAAGGACTTCTAAGAAGAACGGCAACTACTACGTTTACGGTGATAACTTTACTAATTTCTCTTTTCTAAGAACTAAATTTTATTCTGAATCGGTGTTAAGTTTAGTTTGTGAACCAGCATTTTTTGAGCCCGGGTTTATGTTCACCGAAAAAACAGTGCAAGCATACATCTCTGGACACTTTGTAATTTGGCCTGGCGGGTATAAATCAGAGGCATGCGCTTCTAAATTCGGTTTTGAAACATTTAATGATATAATCGATCATAGCTATCAATTTATAAAGTGCCCTATCGAAAGAACCGTTGCTGCACTCAACATGAACAGGCGTATTATATTTGATTTAGAATACCAAAAAGAACTGTATTTTAAAAACTACGAAAAATTGATGCATAACGCATCCTTGGTACAAGATCACAAAAAGCTAACAGAAGTGGCAAAAAACTTCGGTTGACTTTTATTTTAATTAGTGTATAATACGAGCTATCGTAATAAGAGGGCTCGAAAATGTTTGCTTGGTTAAACAAATTCCGCAAGCCAGCAGTTAAAAAAATTGCATTTATTGACGGCGATCAAGGCATTCCGCAGTTAGTTAGTGCATACCACACTCACTTAGTTGGAACCGAAACCCATTTGGTTAAGATGCTGCGTGAAGGCGATAACGAGCCGCACCTGCTCCGTAAAGAGCACGACTTTAATAAAGTTTACCTGCGCGGCTACACTGTAGGCAAGGAAGTAGTTGACAAGTTTATTGGGGCTTACATCCAAAAAGCTGTGAGCGATGGGTACACTCATATTACCGTAGTGTCAAATGATTATGACTTTGTGGATATCTTTAAGATGACTGCAAAGCTCAACCCAGACAAAAATCTAACGTTCCGCATGATTGTTCCTTGCGGGCAAGGTCGTGTTGCTTCAACCAAATCTACTACTAATTTCGAAATAGTCCATATGAATCAAGAGGCTACAAAACCACGCAGAAAATAGAAATCCGTTAAAAATCAAGAGGTTACACAAACTGCTTAATTTTAGCCCAACTTTGTGCATGTAGACCCACAGAATTGCTGTAAATCTGTCTAAATTTTGGTTGACTTTTATCCAAAAAAGCGTATAATAACAACATCAAGAACGCATTAGGAGCCCGAAAATGACGCGAGTTATTGAGAATCCGGCAGCATACGAAGCAGCGATCCGCAACAACATCCGCTTTAATGCTGAAAAAACGTTCTTCCGCACTCATGAAGATGCGTCCGACCTGATTGCGTTCGTCCAAGCTGGTGCGGAACGTGGCAACGATTTCTTTAGCTCGCTGTGGGGCGGCTTTAGCACTTACGGTCGTTTTACTGAAGGCCAGGTTGCGGCGATTCGCCGCTCGATCGCTAAGGCTGCTGAACGCAAGGCTGAGTGGTCCAAGAAGGAAGCCGAAAAGAACGCTAACCGCGTCCACGTTGGCGAAGTTGGCAAGCGTATGGTCGTGAAGCTGACGTGCAAGAAGGTTATTGAATACAGCCGCCCGACGTTCCACTACTACGATAGCGGTATTGGTTACATCAACATCGCTGAAGACGAAGCTGGTAACGTGTTTGTTTACCGTGGTAACTCCGCTGGTTTCCCGAACGAAGGCGAAACTGCAACGGTAAAGTTTACTGTTAAGGAACATGCTGTTTATAACGGCACGCCGCAGACGATTGTTACTCGCCCGGCGATTGTTGAGGAGAAGTAAAATGGAAGTTTCTTACTATGTTGATGAGCAGCCGGTATACAGC
>Ga0209835_1000520_pt1 | contig 25065 bp, 25 predicted proteins | sample LakKivwa52mmetaG_FD_184138 | JGI IMG/M metagenome (GOLD analysis project Ga0209835, IMG submission 184138) | Anoxic lake water microbial communities from Lake Kivu, Rwanda to study Microbial Dark Matter (Phase II) - Lake Kivu water 52m metaG... | ecosystem: Environmental > Aquatic > Freshwater >... | reverse complement strand
AAAATTGTGGTACCTGATTCGGTATGGATAGTTCCTCACACCGACAAAAAAAATGATAGTTTGAAATTGGTCAATATGTCAATTACCGACCCAAAAGGCGATAAAAACTTTTACCGCTATTTTACCCAACGCAACAATGAAGGATATTTCCCAAATCGTTTTCGGTCAGTCTTTAACGATGCACTGGTTGACGGGCAAAAACTGATTGTGCCTGTTGTACGAGGAGAAAGCCGTACTTCGCAGTTTAATCAGCTAACTTATGGTTCTTTTAAAAAAGGCGATATAGTAACCATCAAATTATGTGCAATAGACAGTAAGCATTACGATTTCTGGAGTACTTTTGAAAACTCTGTATCGAGCGGAGGCCCTTATGCAGTACCAATTCAAATAAAAAGTAATGTAGTGGGAGGGCTTGGTATATGGGGAGGCTATGGTGCAGCCTATTTTGAAATTATTATTCCTCAATAAAATAGAAAAGCCCTTGCAGAGCAAAGGCTTTTCAGGTAAAATAACAGCCGTGTATTAAAATGGAAGATTTTTATTCAGTTGAATGTTGTTTCCTTCAAGTCGTACAATATGATTTCCTTTAAGTTGGGATAAATCAATTGTTTGATGAGCCTGATTTTTAATATCATCAGAATAAACAAGCTTACCCAGCATATTATAAACTGATATTGTAAAATTCTGAGCTTCATTATTATCTGATACAATATAAAGTTTTCCTTCATGGGTAAATAAATTGATATCGCTTTTTTCTTCTGTTTTTATATCGTTTGTAATGTTTTGAACGGGAGAGAAATGTAGCATAAATCTGTCAGGATTGTCACTGTTTTCAGCATAAAAGTTATAACCACCATTTCGGAGGTTGATCATTTCTCCGGTTTTAAGGTCTTCAAGAAAAACATCCATGTTTTCATTGAATTTAATAAATGTGGGTGTTATATTGTAATTGCCTGAAATATTGCACCTGACATGAAGTGGAATACTGACAGCCTGACTTTGTTCGGGCATTGCATTAATGGTATAGTTTACATCATCAATTCCTTTTGTATAAATCTGAGGAACATTCATATTATCACTCAGGAGTTTTTCGGCATCATAATCATCATCAAAATATCGGTTGGCATTGTCGGTGAATCTGATAACTGTTTCATCATTCCAATAATCATTTTTTACTTTCAGATAGAGGACATCTGTCAAATCATCATCTCTGTAAGTCATAGTGGTATTGGTAACTCTTGCAGAGTTTTTTATTGTTAAAGAACCACCACCTGATTTAGACCTGATAAAAAATGCCTGAGTTGGAGGGATATAGCGACTGCCACCATTGGTTCCTACTCCATTATTGTATGTCATGTAATTGTTTTGAGCCGGATCCCATATATAAATCTGTGGATTAAGATTGGTTTTAGTCCAGCCTGTACTATAACCCCAGTCAACAGTTGTAGGGTATGGATTACCAACCAGATTAAATCCATCATAACTTCTTGGTACCGAAATAGTAATATTACCTGAATTAAAAGTACCACTGATAGAAATTAATTTATCTGTGTTTTTATAGTAAATATCATATCCTTTAAGTGGTGTTAGTGTTACATTAGAACCTACTTTTGACCATGTTGCGGTTGACTCATTGTATTGATAAAGTGCAGCACCCATAAAGCTGTTGCTATTGGTATTTGCAATTGGTGAAGATATGTAATGCCATCCATTTGAAGTTACATCTCTTTCAAATGTTATAGTACCTGTAACTTGTAATGTTCCTTCCACAAAAACATTTCCTGTGTTGCCTGAACCTGATTTTATTACCATATTTCCATTAACTTTCAATTGTTTACTGCTGTTAACTCTAAGCACACCACCTGATTGTATTTCTATGTCATATACTTCTACAGTGGAGCTTGTTTTTACTTTTGGCATATTGGTAACTCCTGCAGGAATCAATGTTTTAGCAAATTTATGCGGTTTCATTTTATGATTCCAATTGGTATTAACTTCCCAGTCATCGCTGGTATTGCCTCCCCATGTTAATGTTTTTGGAAACTCTGTTGACGACCATGATGGACAATCGGATGATACCGGAATTAACCAACCCGGATTACAATTATTTTTTGAATCATAAACAACTTTTCCTGCATTTTCATTCAGTTGATAATAACCAACCAGATTGTTCCATAAAGAATCAGATGAAGAAAGTTCAGAAAACATACGTTTTTGAACCTGATATTGCTGTAATTTTGTATTCCAGATTCTGACTTCATCAATAGTTCCATCAAAAGTTATTTTTTTAAGAGTAGCATCATAATCTTCATTTAATTGCATTCCTATATTTAATCCGTTTCGAGTGGTATCGCTCAGATTTGAATAACTCATGGTCAAAGTAGATGAAGTTGAATTGTCTAATTCACCATTAATATACATATTGATACCGGATGAATTCCAGCAAACTGCTATATGATACCAGCGATTGGTTTCAATATTTTGTGAAGATTGTAACGAAACTTCTGTACTTGAATTGATGAGTCAAAATAGAGTTTGCTATTGTTCCATAATTGTAAAGTATAGGTTTCATCGCTGAAGTCTTTTTTATCACCTTTGTGAACTATACCTCCAAAATTGACGTAGGAGTTAAGGTATATCCATGCTTCAACACTTCCCTGTGTGGTCAGGTTAAGAGCTGTTGAACTTTTAACATGAATTCCGTTATTTTTGCTGTTTGTAAACTGAAGGCTTTGTGCAGATAAGCCAGTGTACAGAGTTGCAAGTGTTAGCAAGCTGACTGTTAGTTTGAAAACATATCTTTTCATAGCAATTATATTTAAAGTTTGGTTCCGGCATCGTCACTTGTCGGAATTAGTCATTCGTTTATACAGCTAGTTGAAAAGAGGTTACTGAAAAATTTTTAAATTTCAGTAAATCAATGAAATAAAAAATCAGTTATTGAAATCGTAAAGTTTTAAGAGGAGAAATCCGGGCTACATAAGCAGCAGGAATCAGCATGCTAAGCGAGCAAATTAAAAATGACAGGATGTTAACAGCTATAAAATACCCCCATGTAAATAGAACAGGTACATGGTCAACATAATAAGATTCAGGTGGTAATTTAATAATTTGCCATTGATACTGAATGTAAAGAAGAATTATGCCCAATAAATTGCCTATAAAAAGTCCCAGACCAATTAAATAAGATGCATGATACATAAAAATTTTGCTGACTGAAAAATTTTTCGCACCCAGAGATTTCAGAATCCCTGTCATTTGTGTTTTTTCGACAATAATCACTAATAGTGCTGTTGTCATGTTCACAATGGCAACCATTAGCATTAAAAAAAGGATTACTTTTACATTTACGTTTAGCAGGTTCAGCCAGTCGAAAATCTGAGGATAAATTTCCCGGATACTTTTTGAGTCCTGATCAAATGGAGCCGCTGCTCTGATGGTTTCGTTCAGCGTTTCAAGATTTTTCAGGTCGTTAATGAAAATTTCATAACCACCTATTTCACTTTTCTTCCAGTTGTTGAGCTTTTGAATTTGCCTGATATCGCATATTGCAAAAACTTTATCCAGTTCTTCGATTCCTGTACTGTAAATGCCACTGATGATAAATTTGCGGGCACGGGGTGGTTGCTGTACAAAATAAACAAGAAGCTTGTCGCCACATTTCAGATTGAGACGATCAGCTATCAGTTTTGATATTACTATTTGATTGGAAGATTGAGTATCGTATAAGTCGGGCATTCTACCCTGAACCATTGTTTTTGATATATACCCTGAATCAAAATCCTTACTGACTCCTTTTAGAATTATTCCTTCTATGTCTTTATCAGTAGTAATGATTCCGGGTTTATTGGCGAATATCTGCACATGTTTTACCCCTTCAAAAGCTTTTATTTGTTTAATTTGATCTTGTGAAAAAATTATTGATTCGCTTTCGTAAGTATAGTTTACTTTTGTACGCGTAAGTTGAATATGAGAAGAAAAGCCAGTTAGTTTTTCTTTGATTTCAGTTTGAAAACCTTTGACAATTGCTATAGAAATAAACATGACCGAAATACTGAGTGCAATGGCAATAATAGCAATACTGACTATAGTTTTTGAAAAACTGCGTTTCGACCTGAAGGTTATTTTTTTTGCTATGTAAAATTCAAAATTCAAAGATGATGAAATTAGTTATTGTAAAATTACTTCTTTTTACAGCTTGCTTTGCAAGTGCAAATGTACTACATGCTCAGATAAAGACAGGTGCCGAAAATATAAACGATTATCTGCCTTTAATACAAGGAAAAAAAATAGCACTTGTGGTGAATAACTCTTCAAGGGTTGGCAATCAGCATTTAATTGATACACTTATTTCTCTCGGAATAAAAGTTCAGAAAATATTTACACCCGAACACGGATTAAAAGGTAATGTGTCGGCTGGTGAAAAAGTAGCCAATGATGTATATGGCAAAACTAAAATTCCTGTAATTTCTCTTTACGGAGAAAAGAAAAAACCCTTACCTTCTGATTTGAATGGAATTGAATTGCTTGTTTTTGATATGCAGGATATGGGAGTGAGGTTTTTTACTTATATTTCTACACTTGCTTATGTAATGGAAGCCTGTGCCGAAAATGCTAAATCTTTACTGGTTTTAGACCGCCCTAATCCGCATGCAGGCTATATTGACGGTCCTGTTTTAAAAAAGGAATTTACTTCATTTGTCGGATTACATCCGGTTCCGGTAGTTTATGGAATGACCATAGGAGAATATGCTTTAATGATAAATGGTGAAGCTTGGCTGAAAAATCAGATCAAATGCAACCTGAAAGTAATAAAAATCAGCAATTACAATCATGATATGAAGTATTATCCAAATGTACCTCCATCACCTAATTTACGCACAGCTGAAGCAATGTTGTTGTATCCTTCGCTTTGTTTTTTTGAAGGTACTGATGTCAGTGTAGGTCGTGGTACAGATTTACCTTTTGAGGTAGTCGGAAAACCGGGTTTTATGAATGGTAATTATCATTTTACACCTGTTTCAATTCCGGGAGTGGCCGATAAACCCTTACATGAAGGTAAAAAGTGCAGTGGTTTTTTACTAACCGATTTTGCACGGGAATTTGTGGAACCGTCAGGTCAGCTTTATTTACACTGGCTGATTGGATTTTATGATAGTGCTGAAAATAAAAGTACTTTTTTTAATTCTTTTTTTGATAAACTGGCAGGTAATAATATTTTAAAACAACAAATTATTGAAGGCCGTCAGCCTGAAGAAATTCAGAAAAGCTGGGAAAATGAGTTAGCTGAATTTCAGAAAATCAGGAAAAAGTATTTGCTGTATCCCGATTTTACTGTTAAGGTTAGAAGTTTTGAGTTAACACCGAAGCAATAGCTTTGTATTCACTCAATTAAGATAATTTTCACTGTAAATAAAAAAGCCGGACATTTTGCCCGGCTTGTTTAAATACAGAACTCTGTGTCTTTAGTTAATGCTGATTTGGCGTGCTGGTTTTTCTTTAGCTTCTTCTTTTTTAGGCAGATAAACCTTTAAAATTCCATTGTCGTATTTAGCATCAATTTTTGAAGTGTCAATGCTGTTGGGTAAAGTAAACGACCGCTGAAAATTGTAATAACAGAATTCACGTTTGGTGTAGCGTTCATCTTTTTCTTCATTCTTTTCTTCTTTGCAACTTTCGATAGTCAACAGATTGTTTTCCAGATGTATTTTAAAATCATCCTTTGATAATCCCGGAGCAGCTACTTCAATGGTATAGTTTTCTTTATCTTCAAGAATATTTACTGAAGGCATTCTGCGGGTTAATCTGTTGCTCATAAAACTGCTTTCATCATTGAAAAAATCTTCAAAAAAGCTTGAAAACTGAGGGAGTCTGTTGTCCCTGTGAAATTTAACTAATGTCATAATTTTGTCCTCCTATAAATTTTTGTTTAAGAATCATTTTAAATTTGACCTTAAAAAATCAATGAAAATGCCATCTGTAAATAAAAGAAAAAATGACATTTGACTTTACATTTTGTCATATTTAAGTATCACATTGTCAGTACTATAAAGACATTTTTTCAAAAACTGTTACGACAAAATTTCATAAGCTGAAAAACTGACAGAATTTTTTAAAATTCATGATTGATGAAAGTTTGAGGAATGTTGCGAGTTACAGGTTACAACAGAGTGGTCATTAGAAAGTTTTTTACCTTGAAAAATAATTATGGCTAAAAAATGAAGCAATCTGTTTAAGCTCAAAGGGATGTTGTTCTTTGTTTTTTGTTTTTTGTTCTTTGTTCCTTGTTCTTTGTTTGGTGTTGGGTGTCAGTTGTCGGGAGTTTGTTGTTCTGGGTTCAGGGTTTTAAAGTTCAAAGTTCAAGGTTCAATCGGAGTGGTCATTGCGAATTTTTTACCTTGTAAAATAATTATAGCTAAAAAAAATGAAGCAATCTGTTTATAATTTTCGTAATCAGCAAGATTTACTAATGAGTATTGAATTATTATTGAAGAATATTGATAAAACAAGGATGATAATGAAAAAAACAAAGCTGAAGATTGAAAAAACAAGGCTGCAAACTGAAAAAACAAAGTTGCAGACTGATATGTCGAGCATGAGAAATGAGTTTGCATGCTTGCGGAATGAGTCGGCAGCTTTGCGGAATGAGTCGGCAACTTTTCAGAATGCAAATAAAATGCAATCTGATTAGAAATACTTTGTGAAATTTTGTGTTTTTGTGGCAAAAAATACCACAGTTTATCTGAACCAGCAGCCAGTAGCCAGAAACCAGAAGCAAGCAGCCAGCAACTCCCAGTTACCAAAAAACAATACCCCGCTCTCAACCTCTCACCTTCTCACCCTCTCACTCTCTCACTCAAACTCACTCTTATCAACCGAAACTCTGATTTTATCCCAATTCAGGTATTTATCAGCAATGGCTAATATTTCATCCAGGGTAATAGTGTCAATAATTTTTTCAATCGCCCAGTTGTCGGGCTGTATATATTTTCTGAATTCGGTATGGTTAAGGATTTCAGCTTCTTCAATTTTAGTTTTATAACGATCTTTTATAATGTCGAATCGTTCCTGAGTCAAATATGTAGTTTTATTATCCAGTATATTTTTGATAGTTGAAATAACTTTTTCGACATTATTGTTGGAGGTATCTGTACCTATAATTATCATTGAATTTTCCTCGTTGAAGCCATCGTTAAAACAAAAAAGATTATATACAAGTCCCAGTTTTTCTCTTACTTCTTTGTAAAGTGGTGAATTCAAACCCGAACCAGCCATTTCACATAAAAAGTCAATTTTAGCAAAATCGTTCTTGATTACAGGGGATGACAGAATAATGTTTGATTTATTTTTAAAATCATTGATCAGTTCAAGAGGAATTTTCCCATCAGGTACTAATGTGTGTTCATCACTTTTAATTTTATAAAACTCAGTATTGTTTTGAATTTCAAAATTTTTTAATTCAGGTTTTTCTCTGAAGGGAATATCAATTAAAAATTCATGGTTTTGTGAAATATTGATGATTTTAGTAGGTGATTTCAAATATTTATCCAGATAATAGTTGCAATCTTCCAGCGTGAAATTTTCGATATCGCTTCTTAATCCGATAGCATCATAATAATTAAACATTTTTCGCTGAAGATTGAGATAATGTGATTGCATTTGCGAACTGAACGCTCTTTTGTATTCTTCCAGAACAATCTTTTTTTCGTTATCTAACTGAGCCTGTGTAGGCGAATAGCTTAATATCAGTTCAAGAAATTCCTTTTTATGTGCAGAAATATGCCTGTCGAGACCCGTCATGAAAAATACAACTTCAGATGAACTGGTATAGGCATTCCATTTGATATTTTTTTGTTGAAAAACATCTTGCAAATGCTCAAACGACTTACAAACAAGATGTTCCATCAAATGCGATAAACCATACCATCCTGGCTTTTCCACCATGGTTGAACCTTCAAAAACAATATAAAATCCGGAGAAATTTGTTGAACTTTTAATGTTGAAAAGCATATTATTTGTAATTTACTAATTTGAAAAAATAGACAAAAGCAATTTTTAAGCCTTGTACTGAAGCGATTTCAGGTTGATGTATTGGGATGATTTTTTATTACCCTATTTTTTAAAAACCTGATATTCGATTTATTTTTTAAAATACCTGTCATTTACATTTTTTCTTAAGAAATTTGCAAAAAAATCTCTGATGCAACCTTGTACATGTTCTTTTGTCTTTTGTGTTGAAGTAAATTAAGTTTTGAAGGTAGATTTTGTAAATAGCGAACTCGAATTGATTGGATTTGCACTTAAAGGCAATCAATTGGCTCAATACAAAATCTATGAAAAATACGCAAAAGCAATGTTTAGTACATGTTACAGAATGATGAACAACAGGGAAGAGGCAGAAGATGTTTTGCAGGAAGCATTTTCAGATGCATTTGCAAAACTGACAACTTTCCGTTTTGAATCAACATTTGGTGCCTGGCTCAAACAAATTGTGGTTAACCGTTGTATAAATCGTATTTCAAAGCGAAAACTTGATTTATTTTATTCTGAAAACATAGGTAATTACGATTACCCTGATGATGAATACAGTAGCGATGAAAAGCTTTATGAAATTGAAAAAGTCAAAAAAGCAATTCAGTTATTACCCGATGGTTACAGGATGATCTTTTCACTTTATCTGCTGGAGGGCTACGATCATGAAGAAATAGCTGAAATACTTGGTATTTCTGAATCTACTTCCAAAACACAATACATGCGCGCAAAAAATAAGTTAAAGGAAATTTTAAAATTGACCTGCAATGAGTGACAAATTAGAGAAATTTATTTTAGACAATAAAAGTGAGTTCGACAACTACGAACCTTCACCCGAATTGTGGCAAAAAGTAATTAAGATTGACGGAAAACCAAATACCGTTAAAAGTTATGCTTTTTACTATGTATGGCGTGTGGCTGCTATACTGCTTATCGTTTTTCTTTCAGTTTTTGTTTATGAGCAATTTATTAAGAAAGACAATAATTTATCATACCAGAATTCAGAATCCGGTGAATTAATTGAAGCTGAGAATTATTACAACCATCAAATCAGGCAAAAACTGACAGAATTAGAAAAATATTATCCTGAGTTTTCTGAAGTTAAATATGATGTTCTGAACGACCTTGATGAACTCGATAAAGTAGCAAAAGAGCTTAAAACTGAATTGGGGAACAACATTAATAATGAAGAGGTTGTCCTTAATCTGATAGAAAACTATCGCTTAAAACTTAACCTGCTTGAAGAGGTATTGAATCAGCTCAGGCAAGTTAAACAAGAGAATAATGAATTTGAAAAAACGAAAAATATCTGACCATGAGATATATAAAAACAGGCATAATGCTGATATTAACCGGACTTGCATTTAATCAGATGCAGGCTCAAAGCATTAAAGAAAACCGGAGGTTGGTGCGTACTTATAAACTAACACCCGCAATGTTGGTTGAAATAAACAATAAATACGGGAATGTTGAAGTAGTTTATTGGGAAACCGACTCAGTACGTTTTGTCATCAATTTTGAGATGCGTGCAAAAACTCAGGATAAACTGAAAAAACTCGAATCACTTATCAATTTTAATTTTGCAGGCAGTGACGAATATATACGTGCTACCACCAATATTGGTACCAGCGGGGGAGATTTAAAAAGTGAATTTGATAACCTGACAAATGCATTGAATACCATTGGTGCTCAGGCGACTATTGATTATGTTGTGTATATGCCTGCCTCTAACCGGATAAAAATTAAAAACAGCTTTGGAAATATTTTTCTGGGTGATGTAAAAACAAATCTTTCAGTAGATTTAGCTCATGGTGATCTACGTGCAGGAGATGTGTTAAATTATTCAGAAATCAAAATAAAATTTGGAAAAGCCATTATTCAAAGTTTGAATGAATCAAAAATTGATTGCCAGTTTTCGAATCTGAATGTCGAAAAATGTAACAGACTTACTTTAATCTCAAAATCATCTACAATCAACATCAGTAATGTCAAAGATTTAAACCTGAATTCAAAACGTGATGTAATTACAGTAAAAGATATTGATGTAATGCGTGGCAGCATTTACTTTACCGGTTTAAACATTTACAATTTTATTCGCGATATCAATATTGAAACTAAATTTGGCTCTTTAAATTTGGAGTTGATTAACCGCGGTTTCGATAATATCCAAATTAATTCATCTTATACCGATATTGTTTTGTTTTTTCAAAATGGCAGCAATTTCAATTTTAATCTGACACATACTGAACTTAGCTTTAATTATCCTTCAGATAAAGCTGCTTTAAATACATTGACAGTCAATAAAGAACAAAAACAGTATAAAACAAGTGGTGAATTCGGCACAGCAGGTGCCAGTAGTGCAAAGGTTAGTATTATGGCATCCAAGGGCTCACTTAAAATATTTTTCAGAGAGAAAAAATAAATGCAACCTTGTAAAATAGAAATGGTCTTTAATAGAAAAATTTTAAACAGAAAAAAATGAAAAAGAGATTTTCAGTAGCAATTGCAGGGATGGTAGCAGCCATTTCCGTATTATTTGTCAGTTCGTGTGACGACTATTTATTTCCTTGTATTTATGGCAACGGAGTGCTTGAAACCGAAAGCCGTTCAATGCCTGTTTTCAATACTATTAGCCTGACCAACAGTTTTAATGTTATAATTGTTCAGGATAGTGTTTATAAAGTAGTAGTTGAAGCTGAAGAAACAATAGTGCCCTATGTTTTAACAGGTATTATAGGTAATAATCTGGTGATTAAAAACAGAGATAATTATTGTTTGCGTGAGACATTACCTGTAGTTATTTATGTCCATACGCCTAAGGTAAGCAAATTACTGTTGTCAGGTTCAGGATATATGTCATCCGACAGTATAAGTACAGATGAATTTACTGCAGTTATTACAGGTTCAGGTAATATAGAAATTGAAAAAATTTATTCAGAAAACACTGATGCTGTCGTATCCGGTTCAGGTTATATTAAAATGGATTATCTTGAAACAGAAACAGTAGATGCTAAAATTAGTGGTTCAGGAATGATTAAAATGAAAGGTAAAGCTTTTGAATCAGACCTGACTATTTCGGGTTCAGGAGACATTCGTAACAGTGATCTCGAGCATCAATATGCTGATGTCAGAATTACCGGTTCAGGTTCAGCCTGGGTTTATGCAACCAAATCGTTAAATGCAACTATTACTGGTAGTGGGAATGTTTATTACAAAGGAAGTCCTGAAATTTATGTGAATATTTCAGGTTCTGGAAGAGTTATAAAAATGTAATTTAAAAATTATTGCAATGAAAAGCTTAGTGTTAATAGTTCAAGCCGTTCTGTTAAGTTCAATTGCATTTAGCCAAAATGATGAACTTATAAAAGAGTGGAGAACCATATCAGAGTTCAGGTCAATAAATATGACAGGAAACTTTGAATTATATATTATTCAGGACAACAAATATGAACTGACAATAGAAGCCGAAAAATCGGTAATGAATAGTATTGTAACCAATATTAGCGGTAAAACGTTATATATTAAACCTGAAAATTACATGAAGATAAAATCGCTTAATCCTGTTAAGATTTATGTAAGGATGCCTGAATTGCGTAAAATATCGCTGAGTGGTTCAGGTTTGGTTAAAGCAATCGGACTTAAATGCAGCAATCTTGAAATTGAAATGTATGGAACAGGAAATATCAATATTGATGAACTGATAACAGAGTTTTTAAACACTTCAGCATTCGGAGCCGGCAAAATAGAACTTGATGTTGATGCCACAAATATAAATGTTAATGTTACCGGAACAGGCAGTGTTGAACTGAAAGGAAATTGTCCTCAAATACAACTGTATATTAACGGAACAGGTAATATCAATACTGCACAAATGATGAGTGAGGATTGTAAGGCTCAGATTATTGGTACAGGCAATATTTTTACTGCGTCAAGCAAGTACCTAAGTGCTGCAATTTATGGAACAGGTAATGTTTATTATACATTTGATCCTGAAATTTCATTTAATTCCTTAGGTACAGGCAGGGTTATCAAACAATCAAAATCAACTTTATGAAAAATATAGTTACTGCATTATTTGTGTTGCTTTTTGTTACAGTATTAAAAGCACAAAATGATGATGAAATTCAAACTTTATTGGGTAATGATCTGAAATACGGAGCTTATGGAAGCTTCGACATGAGATTTTCGAATTTCAACAATAAAGCAGGTTTATTGCTGGGAGGTAAAGGAGGTATAATTCTAAATCATCAGCTTGTTATAGGAGGTGGCGGTTATGGCTTAACCAACAGAACTCATATTACATTAAGCGATGGGATGGGAAACGATTCAACGGGAAGGCTAAATTTCGGATATGGTGGCGTATTGCTTGAATATATTGCATTTCATGCAAAGGCAGTACATTTTTCGGTACCTTTACTTATTGGTAGTGGAAGTGCAAAAATTTACAGTTACGACTTTAATTTTTTTGACAATTCGCTTATCGAAGCTTCAACATTTATGGTACTCGAACCGGGTATTGATATTGAATTAAATCTGCTCAGTTTTATGCGATTTGGGATAGGAGCTAGTTACCGATATATAGCAGGTACTTATATGGAAAACTTAAACGATGGTCAGCTCTCAGGCTTATCAATCAATGCTTCTTTCAAATTCGGGTATTTTTAAACACAACAGAATCAGGTGATATGCAAAAAAAGAGAATAATATTCTGCGTCTTTTTTTTCTTGTTTTTTATTGCCCATAAAAACTATTCACAAGATTTTCAGGCATTTGGCATTCGTCTGGGTGCTGGTTCAGGTTTTGTTTATAAGTCGTATCTGAACTACGAAAATGCTGTTGAACTGATTGCATACAACAAAGAAAAAGGGATGCTGTTTACTGCTTTGTATTTTTATAATGAACCAGTTTCAATGCTCTACAGCGACAGATTTTTTCTCCATTATGGATTTGGTGCTCATGCAGGTTATTACCGTGAAAAACAGCAGTATAAAACTTTTGACAACAATGGTAATGAAATAATTAAAGAAAGGATGGTTCCATATCCTAATCTGGGTTTTGATGCTATTGCAGGTATTGAATACAGACTCGAAACATATCCGCTTATTGTCAGTTTTGATGTAAAACCGGCAATAAATGTATTTGGTCCTTACCGTAAATTAGGTAATGGGATTTTTAACTTTGGTATTTCTGCTTTATATAAATTTTAAAAAAATTGACAATGAAAAAAGTTATAGTTTTTATGGTTTTGTTTGCTTGCATCGCTACAACTTTCGCTCAACGAAAGGGAAGTAGCGATATTCAAACCATTTTTGGGAATAAAAATATAAAAAGGGGAGGCTTCGGAGCTTTATCCATGTCGTTTCAACCCAATTTATTCGACAGAGGAGCATTTTTTACCGGATTCAGAGGAGGAACGATTATAAATCACTGGTTTTCGTTTGGTATGGGTGGTTATAGTTTAACTTCAACAGTTAAACGTGATATCGGTTGGTCAACATCCAATCCGCGAACACTGTCATTATATATGACTTACGGAGGTTTGTATTTTGAACCAACAATTTTCCCGAAATTTCCTGTCCATGTTTCTTTTCCGATACTGATAGGAGGTGGAGGAGCCATTTACATTGATGAATCATATTTGTGGAATGGTACAGGATTCAGCTATAAACGCGAAGATTCAGATATGTTTGTAGTGGCTGAGCCTGGTGTTAACCTTGAAATTAATTTTATCCGCAACATCAGGTTTGCCATTGGTGCTCAATATCGTTTTGCGGGCGATCTGGTACTTAGCGAAACTGATGCAAATGCTTTTAATGGCATAAGCTACAACTTTACAATGAAAATAGGAAAATTTTAATAAACTTGTTAAATACTCTAAATTAAGTTCAATGAAAAATATAGTGATAACAATACTTTTACTGATAAGCTTTTCAGTTTCAGCAAACAATAAATATAAACTCGACATAGAAAAGCTTGATGTGGCTTATGCCAATGCAGAAGAGGTAGCTTTTGATGCTTTTACATACGATAATGATACAATTAATCAATCGTCAATAAATTCAACAAATAAAAAGGCATGGACAGCTTTTGCTCTTTCATTAACCTTTTATTTTACTGGTTGGGCAGGCTTACACAGAGTATATTTGGATGCTGGTGCCGGTGTATTTTTAGCTTACTTTTGTACTGGCGGTGGTTTTGGAATTTTACAAGCAGTTGATACGATCATTTTATTTATTGCAGCTGCTGAAAAGGATGGAGATATTTCTCCTTATCTTGGAAACAAGAATCTGTTCATGTGGTAAATTCTTATTTAGATAGTTTTTTCCGGGAATAATAGGCAAAGAATATTGTCAGGAAAATACCAATTCCAAGTAAAATATAAATAACAATCGGACCTGATTTTTGTAAATCATTGATTTTTTTCTCTAATATTTTACCAAAAAAATAACCCAGGCCTGAATATACAGTAGTCCATATCAAGGTAGTGGTTGCACTAATCAATAAAAATTTTTTGGTATTAACTAAGCTTAAACCAATAATTATACATATAGCGCCTCTGAATCCATAGAAAAAGCGATATCCGAATAAAAATAATACAGGGAAACGAAGTAATAATTTATCAATTCTTTGTTTGAAACGCAACAAACCTTTTTTATTTTCAATAATTTTACGTCCTTTCCATCTTCCGGTAAAAAAGAACACCCAATCGTAAGTAATAGTTGCTAAATATCCTGTAATAAAAACCAATGGGTAGTTCAGGTAACCAATTTTTGAGGCAAGAGATGCAGTAATTAATGCAGTTTCACCTTCTAAAAAAATAGCAGTTCCTATTGTAAAATACATTGTCAGTAGCTCAAAAGTACTCATTGGCTTTGTTGGGTGATAATTTAATTTTGCAGCAAATGTAGGGTTATTGACTATATTTTTGTTTTAAATCTGACTATGGTTCTAATGTGAACTATATTTTCAGAAATAAACTTTTGTTAAGAATTCAATTAAGCATTTTTAATAATGTCATGTTTATCTTTGCCTGTTTTTTAATAAAAGAATTGTATTGATAAAGCAGGAAAAGACAATTATTAGGGCTGCCTTATGGGTTGCAGTAATCGGTTCATTTTTTACCCCCTTCATGGGTTCTGCCATTAATATTGCCTTACCTGTTATTGGCAAGGAGTTAAATATGAATGCTGTTGCACTTGGTTGGGTAGCTTCTTCTTTTATCCTTGCATCTTCCATGATTTTAGTGCCGGTTGGTCGGTTGGCTGATATTCTGGGACGAAAGTTAGTTTATCTGATTGGCGTTTCATTATTTACTGCGGCAACAATTTTATGCAGTATTTCATGGAGCGGAACTATGCTTATTGTTTCAAGATGCATTCAGGGGCTGGGTAGTGCTGCCATGTTTACAACTTCTCTTGCTTTAGTGATGAGCATTTATCCAAAAGAAAAAAGAGGAAGAGCTGTTGGTTTGGTTACAGCTACTGTTTATGTCGGGCTTGCTTTAGGACCTTCACTCGGTGGGATATTGACCCAATATCTGGGGTGGAGAAGTTTATTTTACCTGAACATCCTTCCCGGATTAATTATCATTTTCATTCTGTTACGCTATTTAAAAGGCGAATGGGCAGAGGCAAAAGGCGAAAAATTCAATTTATCGGGAGCCATTGTTTATGCTTCAGCTATTTTTAGCCTGATGTATGGTTTGACAAATTTGCCTGAATTTTTTGCTTTTATTTTAACTTTTACAGGCGTTGTTTTACTCATAATATTTATCAGAATTCAGTTATCAGTTAATCAGCCCCTTATTAATATAGCTTTATTGATACGTAACCGAACATTTGCATTTTCGAATCTGGCTGCATTTATCAATTATGCTGCTACTTTTGGTGTAGGCTTTTTACTCAGTTTGTATTTGCAGTATGCAAAAGGATTAAATCCTCGTGATGCCGGATTAATATTGGTTTCACAACCTTTAATGATGTCTGTTGTATCACCTGTTGCAGGCCGATTATCCGACCGTATTGACCCACGTATTTTGTCAAGTTCGGGTATGGCTGTCAGTTCTTTGGGCTTAGTATTTATTTCACTAATAAACACCAGTACTTCAACAGGTTTTATTTTTTTATCGCTGATGATTCTGGGATTTGGTTTTGCACTATTTTCTTCTCCAAATACGAATGCAGTTATGAGTTCGGTTGAAAAAAAAGATTTGGGAATTGCCTCAGCAACTCTTAGTACAATGCGTTTAATGGGGCAAATGATAAGCATGGTGATTGTGATGACTGCCATAAATTTTTTCATTGGAAAAGTAAAGCTTTCACCTGCTGTTGTTCCTCAACTCATGAATACAGTGAAGTTTAGTTTATATTTATTCTCCTTCTTGTGTTTTGCCGGTATATTTGCATCATTGGCAAGAGGTAAAAAAATTGTATCATTAAAACAATGAATGTATTTTTGCAACACTTATAAACTGAATTAAAAATTCATTTTCGATGCGCAAATTTCATGTTTACCGTATTTCAGTTCTGATTTTATTGTTTATTATTGCTGCTGCCCTTTATTCTTATCTTATATTTAGACTTGATGTTTCCAACATTGCAGCTGTATTCTTTATGGCTTTTTTCTGGGTTTGTACTGCATTTGTTTTCTTATTTCTAAGGAAATTTTTAAAGCAGTTTTTAAATTTTAAAGACAAATCAAATCTGACATTGATTATAGTTGTTGCTGAGTTTTTTCAGCATGTGATTATGTTGATTATCGTTAATGAATATATTGATAAACGGCTTTATGAACTGATATTGAATGCAATGCAGCTTTTTATTTCAGTAATTCTGGCGATTACTTATATATTGTTTGCTGCCAAAATTATAGGTTTTTCTCATAGTCAAGCACGGAAATTAATTCCTTTTGCATATATTATAATTATCGGGCAGGTGTTATTGCTTATTATTCTGCTGTATTTTAATTACGCTGGCGATACAGTTATGACAGCTGCCAAAACTGACCTCAAAACATTTATTATGTTGATTGGAAAAATGGCAATGTTTGCTGTTTTACCTTATGTTTTCATAAAGGGATACAAAAGAAGAAGGTATTAATCAGGATTTACCTAAATAAGTAAATGCTCTTCCTACAGACTGAGAATACAATAAAGCTTGTGATTCATCACTAAAAGCATCCGCATTTTTCAGAGCATCAGCAATTTGTTGAACATTGTTTGTCCCCACTATCATCTTGCATATTTCTCTTGAAGGCAAGTATTTTGTTGTTTCTAATGATGTTTTAAATTTTAAGGTACTGACAGTTGCCCCTGGTGCTCCATTTTCCATTGCAATTTTCATCAAATCGGAAGCATATCCTTCATTGCATATCAGATTAAGCTCTGTTAAATCGGATAGAAAAACCAGTTTTTGTGATTTTTTGTGAGCAATTTGTGAGCTTCGCCATTCTATATTGCCTTTTAGTGAGTCAATGGCTGCAATTACCTGTTCAAAAGAAGCAACCTGACCTGTTTCACCTCTCGATATTTTGGTGTTTACATAACCGCTTAGCACTGGAAAAGTATAAATAAAACCCTTTCCAGGTTGGCTTAAATTTCCTTCAGCTATCATTAATTCCATAACCGCATCGGCATCAGCTTTACTGGTAATTAATGTTATAATTTCTTTTTCAGCAGGAATAGTAATTCTCAATAACCCAAGTTTATCTCTTACACCAGTTCCTGTTCCATAAGTTGTTACAGGTACACTGATTCCCGAATCAAGTATAAGTCGTGCTAAATTATCTCCCTGACTTCTTTGCACAATACAACTGATGCCACATAAATCATTGTATGCCTCGAAAGGTGTATTCTGATTGAAATTAGCAGATTTATTATGAAATATTTCGTTATTGGAATCAATCAGATTGATGTCTGTTGAAAAAACTGTTGCTTTACCAGGATTGCTCAGGTCGAGAACCTGATCCATAAAATCCATAATGTTTGGCTCATATTTTTTTTCAATCAGAAAATACAGGATATCTCCGGGGTCATTGATGAGTTTTTTATTATTCCCTAAGGCCAACATTTGTTTTCTTTCTTCAAGAATATTTGTTCTGCCAGCCTCAATAAATACTGATTGAATTCCGTTTTTAAACAATTCATCTATCAGCATGCTTGAGTAGCTTCTGTTGATTATTGAGGTAACTTTTATAAAACTGCTTCCTTCCATAATATTATTTTTTTGAATAATCCTTTTTATTAGTGATTTATAAATCAAATTTAGTAAAACTGATTTTAACTGTTTTTATCTTCAATTTCTTTAAGTGCTTTTTTCCTGCGGTTGTTTACAAGTAATCCGATAATTAAAACACTTAATATAGGACAAACAGATGCCATAGATAAAATGCCAAATCCTTCAACAACACCAACTTGTCCACCAATTCCAAGACCCATTGCTAAAACCAGTGGTACTGTTATAGGACCGGTTGTTACCCCTGCACTATCCCATCCGATGTTGACATATTCTTCAGTTGAAATTTTACTGATAAAAAGTAGAAGTAAGTAAGGTGGTATGAGCATCCAGAATAATGGTATATTCCAGATTATTTTTGCCACACCGAGAGCAATGCCAACACCAACACCAATGGCTACGGCTTGCATCAGCAATGATTTCCGGAAAGTTCCAACTGTAAGTTCTTCAACTGTTAAACCTAACGCATTAAGGGCGGGTTCTGCTAAGGTAGCACCATACCCCATTATAAAAGCAAAAAGAATGACTACAAGCATTCCTGCTAAACTACCTTCGCCACCAAACAAAGGTCCTCGTAGTGGTACATAATGATATTTCTTCTCTTTTTCATTGTATTTTTCAGGATTAAAAGGTATGGCTTGAAAATTATTATTCTTTTTTGAATAGTAGAATTCTTTTGTTGATCCATCATCGGTTAATGCCTTATTAACCATATTTTTGTCGAAATTTTCAATGTATTTTGCATCTTCCATCATTTCTATCGAAGAAAATGAGGATGGTAAGTTTTTACCTACCTGGCCACCAAGTTTACTTAAACCTATTTCAATTCCAATATTAAAAATACCCATACCTATAAGTGCGAAGAATATTCCTAAAAGTATTTCGTCAGGTTGAGGCAATTTATCTCTTAAAATGAAAAATAATACTAGCAACAGAAATAGTACAAGTGGAATAATTGCCTGAAATGCTGCTTTACTGTTTCTGCTAAGTATATCCGATGCATTAATTTTCTCAGATGATACATTGCTTTGCTGTTTTTGCTTAAATTTAGAAAAATCTTCATTACTCCCGAATACAGCACTTATAACTTCTTCAATTCCACTTTCAGCTGCCCATATTTTCATTTGATCATCTGAAGTACCAAAAACTGTTTTTTGAAGTTTTGGATTTGATTTTACTTCACTGATATAAGCTGATAGTTTATTAACATCATTATCAAAAACAAGCATGTAAACTTGGGGAGATGATTTGGTTAGCATATATGCTTTATAGTCATCAGCAGACTTAAAGAGGCTTAATACTTGTTTATCGTTATGTTTTTTTGCAAATTCAACATCTGATACCGGTTTTGTAATAGATTGATGATAGAAAATACCAAGAGTTAAAACCGCAATTATAGGAAAAAGAGAAGCAAGGGTTACTGCACCAAATCCAGAAACACCCTGATCGTTGTTACCTCCGGCAAATCTGCTGATACCTATTCCAAGTGCGAGAACTAAAGGAACTGTAACAGGCCCGGTAGTAACAGCTCCGCAATCCCATGCCAAACCAAGTAAATAATATAAATTAGGATTAAAATGAGCATAAAGCGAAACAATAGCTAATATTCCAACCAAGATATAAATAAATGGTTTCAATGACCATCCGTAAATATATCGTAACATCCCAAAAATTACTGCTATTCCCACTCCGATACCAACAGAATAGACCAGAATGTTAGAATATTTATTAAGCAATAAAAACAATAATGGTGCTTCCCATGCCTTAACAGATGAACCTGCCAGTTTGAGAACTCCAATAGCAGGTTCGGCAAAGGTAGCACCCATGCCAAGTATAAACGAAAATATGATGATAACCGGCAATTTTGATTTTTGTGGCAACCTTATTCCTATGACCTCTCCTAATGGCATCAATCCAATTAATAAACCTTCCATGAAAAAGGTTAATCCTAATATGACAAGCATTAATCCTGAAGCAATCAGTGCTGCTTCTGCAACCGGTATTCCCAATACAAGTATTTGAAAAAGTACCAGATAAATGATAATGATAGCTACTGCTTTTACTTGTTCAAGTATTCTTTTTTTTGCATGATTATAAATGAGATTCAGTGATTGTTTGAATCCCAATTTTATTCTTCGACTTTCCTTTTTTTTGTTCATGTATTTTTATTGTTTAATTTTGCCAATGACTTGAATTTATTATTTTTTTCAATAAATTTTCAATTGCAAATAAAATCATTTTTTTTGATTTAGCATCATGTTTTATTTACTGAATAATTATTTTGAATTTTCAGCTTTCTGATATTTGTGAATTTTATATTTACGGAATCGTTTGTAAGTTAAATTTACAATTTCTTAAAATGTAATTGGAATACCATGTTGTAATTTTGAAACCTTAAATTTTTAATCAATATAAAGCAAAATGAAAATGAAATTAACTTTATTAGGGTTTCTGACGATATTGTTGTTGCAAACAGCATGTAATTCGGATGTTAAAGATAAAAAAAGTTCAAATCCGGTTAATATTATTTTACTGATTGGTGATGGTATGGGTTTGTCGCATGTTTCAACAGTATATTATTTTGGTGAAGATTCATCATCATTTGATGAATTTGAGGCAATAGGTTTAATGAATACTTCATCGGCCAGCCATAAAATAACTGATTCAGGGGCAGGTGGCACCGCTTTATCAAGCGGTAAACGAACTTATAATGGAGCAATAGGTGTAGATAAAGATTCAAATGTAATTGAAAATATTGTTGAAATTCTTTCGAAAAAAGCTTATATGACAGGTATTGTTGCTACTTCATCTATTACACATGCAACGCCTGCTGTTTTTTATGCCCATGTTAAAAGCAGAGAACAACACGAAGATATAGCTGTTCAATTGTTACATTCAGATATTGATTTTTTTGCAGGTGGTGGTACAAAATATTTTTGCAGACGTAAGGACAATTTAAATTTTCTCGACAGCTTTTCAAAATATGGTTTTATTGTTGACACAACAGGGCTGAAGCAAAATATTAATTATGACCTGAAAAATAAATATGGCTATATTTTATTTGAAAAGTCATTGCCGAAAGCCACTGAAAAGCGTGGCAATTTTTTACCGGATGCCACTCATGAAGCACTCAAATACTTATCGAATGCTGAAAACGGCTTTTTTCTGATGGTGGAAGGCTCTCAGATTGATTGGGCAGGACACGACAATGATGCTGATTACTTGATAGCTGAAATGCTCGATTTTAACAAAACCATTAAAGTTGCTTTGGATTTTGCCAAAAAAGACGGGAATACACTCGTCATTGTTCTTGCCGATCACGAAACAGGTGGTTTTACCCTTGGTTCAGGTTTGAGTTATGAAGAAAGTGAGAAAGATTATAACAAAATTTTGCCCACATTTGCTACAAAAGGACATTCTGCATCTTTAATTCCGGTTTTTGCTTATGGCCCCAATTCAGATAAATTCACTGGTATTTACAAAAATACCGATGTTTTTCTTAAACTTTTGCAGCTTTTCGAAACTAAGTAATAAAAAAAATCCCACCTTTTCAGATGGGATTCGGGACATTTTTAATAACTTTACCTAATATTTTCGGAGCATTAAGTACTTTTAATTCAATCATTGTGCAGTTCGTTTAAAGTGTACATTATCAGCTCTTTATTTTGAATTTTAGGTGGATTGATTTATCCATTAATTAAATTCTCTTCTAAAAATGAGAAAAAAGATTAACAGATATGGGTATCTGCTTTTACAAAAATCATATCAAAGTAGTATAATTGCAGGCAAGAAAAAAATAGCCAATGCTCAGTTTCAGTAATTTTACAAGGCAATATTATTCAGACGTTTTGTTATTGGCAGAAAATGCTTTCGGAGCAAATTATTTAACTGAAAATGACCTCAATAATTATTTAAGTAATAGCCATCAACATAGTCGGATTGCACTGTTTAATCATGATTTTGCCGGCTTTAGCTTTTATCGTTTTGTCAAATCAGATGATTTGGACGATTACTTTTCTTCTGATTCAGTAAAAGTAATTAAGGCAAATTTTCCTAATCATGAGTTAATTTGTATCAGACAGCAAACTGCTGTCATCGAAAAGTTTAGAAACAAAGGTATAGCCGAACAATTGGTTGGAATAGGGGTAGAAGATGCAAAGCAAAAAAATGCAGGGATCATTTCAATTGTTTGGAATTCGGATGGCTGTATGATGAAAAATGTATTATTGAAGCACAACTTCAAGGTATTGGCTGAATTAAAAAATTACTGGTATGCCGATAGCCTGACCAAAAAATATGACTGTGCGGTTTGCGGCAAGCCACCTTGTTGCTGTAATGCCCTGCTGATGGGTGTTTGAGGTTCAAAGTTTGACAGTTCAAAGTTTAAGGTTCAATCCAAGTGGTCATTGCGAAGTTTTTTTCCTTTAAAAATGATTAATAGATAAAAAAGTGAAGCAATCTGTTTAAGCTCAACGGGGAGTTGTTCGTTGTTTTTTGTTATTTGCTATTTGGAATTTATATCTCACCCTCATTAGAGCCAAGGATTCATTAATTCTGAATATTCAATGTTGTCCATTTATCAATATTATTTACTTGCAAATATCCTCAAAAAGCCCGAACTTTGTATCGTTTTTCAGACGCTTTTTTAAACATTGTAGCCAATTATAAGAAAATGAGAAACTTTATTAAAAAAATTATCCTTTTAATCATAATCTTATTTCAGTCAATATTTTCAGATGCACAATCAACTGAAAATAGAATAGATAGTATTATTAAACTAAAAGATTACATAGAACAAAACATAAATAAGTCAAATATTTTTGATAAATGGGAATTTGATGGGATTATACAAGCAAACATTAAAACTAAAAAAGTTTTAGGAATATTTAATAAAACCGTTTCACGAAGTTATGGAGGAACTTTTGCTCGGACTGAAATAAAAAAGGATACATTGCTAATATCAGTAAGGACGTGGACAAGAAATTACCTGAATTCTCAAAAAGATTCAAGCATAATGAGTTATGAGGAACTTATCTACGATAATAAAAATCTTTGCTATTATTATGAAATTAAAAAGTATGAAAGCAAGAATAATACAGATTCGACAATTTACGAAGTAGAGTTTTTTTTTAACATTGAAGGAATCATTAAAAAGAATATTCAAGGAAATTTAGGACAAGATGAAAATAACTGGCTACAACAGCACCTACCCGCAAGCAGGGGTTCAGTGCTTCGGTAGACGGAAAATTACTATATTTGAAGTGCAGTTCTTCGCAGGAAGCACAGTGGTTAAAAACCCTGCCTGCGGGTAGCCGCGGAACGTGTGTGTCTTGAACAACACCTGAAAGGGAGTTGGTGCTTTATATCAGATGGGAGTAGGTCTCCCGGTAACGGAATTCAGAGCCTTACTGTGAATACAGTGAAGCAGTTACCAAATCACCTTATGTTGCATTGTGTGGAAACGCCAATGTGATGAGCGATAAGGAAAAAAACGGAAACAAGATTTCTGTAGATGAGTGTATGTGAGCAGAACGCAAGTGAACCAATGAAGAAGTCTCGAAAGGGCAATAAAAGATGTCGAAAGTAAGCAGTTACGTTTGTGTTTACGACAGAGTGTACCGGAAACCCTGGTTAATCATCGGGGAAAGCTCTGAAAACGGGGTACATGGCATCCGGGATAAAATTGGCTGGAAACATACACAGGCTGATATAAGGAACAAGAGAACTCTGTATTGTTTTGTTAAATCGCATGAGGAAGCAAACGCTAAAGGATGTGGGCGAAATACAGGGGGCAGACTTAGTCGTAGTAGTGAAGAAGCATCTGTAATGGATGTGAAGCAAAGGGCTAAGCATGTTAAGTTGAATAACAATTAACAACCGGAACAAGGGATGATTGATTATTATGAAACGAAATCACAACCAATAACCAAAATAATGGTTTGGCAGGCATATAATGAAGTAAAAGCCAGCAGAGGAAGCGGAGGCATAGACAATATGAGTTGGGAATACCTTGAATTAAACAAGAAAACAGAACTCTACAAACTATGGAACAGGCTAACATCAGGCAGTTATTTTCCTAAAGCAGTCAAACAAGTGCTGATACCAAAGAAAGGAGGCGGAGAGCGAAAATTAGGGATACCGACCCTTTTAGACCGTATAGCACAACAAGTAGTGAGGCAACATTTGGAAAAGCAATTAGAGCCGGAATTTCACAACAACTCTTATGCCTATCGTCCAAACCGGAACAGTCATGAAGCCGTAAGTCAGGCATGTACAAACTCATTCAATCATGATTTTGTAATAGACCTTGACATTAAAAGCTTTTTTGACACGATAGACCATGATTTGCTGATGAAAGCACTGAGGCACTACTGCAAAGACAAATGGGCAGCCCTATATGTAGAAAGATGGCTGAAAGCAGGCATACTGACAGAGGCAGGACAACAACTGCCAACCGAACAGGGCACACCGCAAGGGGGTGTAATAAGTCCACTGTTAGCCAATCTGTATTTACATGTAGCTTTTGATAAATGGATGTCAAAACATCATCCCGAAAAGCCATTTGAACGATATGCAGACGATATAATCATCCACTGCAAAACGGAGAGGCAAGCACTTTACATGATGCGGGAAATCAGGAAAAGACTGGAAGCATGCAAACTGACAGTACATCCAGACAAAACCAAGCTTGTAAACTTGCGGGGATTTTCACAGAAGAAGTATCCAAAGAGTTTTGATTTTCTTGGCTTTACAATAAAGTTAAGAGGCTTCAAATACAATGGAAAAGTAAAATCCATACCCA
>Ga0209835_1000519_pt1 | contig 25074 bp, 21 predicted proteins | sample LakKivwa52mmetaG_FD_184138 | JGI IMG/M metagenome (GOLD analysis project Ga0209835, IMG submission 184138) | Anoxic lake water microbial communities from Lake Kivu, Rwanda to study Microbial Dark Matter (Phase II) - Lake Kivu water 52m metaG... | ecosystem: Environmental > Aquatic > Freshwater >... | reverse complement strand
TTCCGATGCAAGACTGGTTAAACTTAGGTGCTGAAGCTCGGATGAATATACCATCTACAACCGGTAATAACTGGAAGTGGAGAATGTTAGATAGTGATATCAGTGAACCAATTCAATTGAAAGTTAAAACGTTCACACATCTCTACGGTCGATCAAGCGCAACAAAAAAATAGAACAATCATCGTCATAAAAAAAGAAATCCTTTCGCGAGGATTTCTTTCTTTCTAGATGACATTGACACGTTTTAAAAATGTCTTGGTTCGTTCTTCTTTAGGATTTGTAAAGATGACTTCTGGTGTTCCAATCTCAACAATTGAACCCTCTGCCATGAATACGACACGATCTGAAACTTCTTTTGCGAATGCCATTTCATGCGTGACAATCACCATCGTCATTCCAGCATTAGCAAGTGCTCTCATGACAGCTAATACTTCTCCAACCATTTCAGGATCTAAAGCAGAAGTGGGTTCATCAAATAGCATCACATCAGGCTTCATCGCGAGTGCTCTTGCGATCGCGACTCGTTGTTTCTGCCCCCCAGATAGTTGGTTAGGATATGCATCGATCTTATCACTTAATCCTACTTTATCTAGAAGTTCTTTTGCCATGATGTTGGCTTCATCATCAGATAGTTTTAATACGAGTCTTGGTGATAGTGTGATATTTTCTAGTACAGATAAATGAGGAAATAAATTAAACGATTGGAATACCATCCCCATTTTTTCTCTGAGTTGATTGATATTCTTATCCTTAATCGAGAGCAAATTACCTTCAAACATGATAGAACCAGCGCTTGGGACTTCCATGAAATTCATGCATCTGAGTAACGTTGATTTACCCGATCCAGACGGACCAATGATGGATACAACTTCACCCTTCTGGATATCCAAATCTACCCCTGATAAAGCGTGGATGGTCGATTTAAATGTTTTCTTTAATCCTCGAATTTGAATGATCTTGTTATTTGGCATCTGCATGGCGCATTCTCCTTTCAAAAGCATTCATCAGTTTAGATAAAGGATAAGTGAGCATCAAGTATAAGATACCTGCCATCACATAAAGCTCTGTGACAGCAAGAGTCATCCCTTTCACGACACCAATCTGATACATCAATTCTGCAACGCCTACATACACAAAGATTGAAGTTTCCTTGATGATGGTTACAAACTCATTACCAAGCGCTGGAAATATATTCTTCACAGCTTGAGGTAACACGATTTTTCTCATCGTGAGTGATGCAGACATCCCTAAAGAACGCGCAGCTTCAGTCTGACCGCGATCAACAGCAAGAATACCACCTCTGATGATTTCAGAGATGTATGCTGAACTGTTAATGAGTAGTGCAACAAGTCCAGGTACAAAACTTCCCATATCAATTCCACCAATCAAGAAAAGTGGGATATTGAGTAGTTGATAGATGAGCAGTACTTGAACTAGCAAAGGTGTACCACGAATGATTTCGACATAAGCTGTTGCGGGTATGCTTAAAAACTTCTTGCCTGATAAACGCATCAACGCGGGAATCAGAGCAAGAATGCTACCAAGGGCTACTGCAAGAAAGGCAAGAAACAATGTCATGCCCAGTCCTTGAAACAGCAGTGCTAAATAATCAGCATCTCTTAAAAAGGAAAAATTCAAGAAAACCTTCATTATGAAGAAAATTCCTCTAACCATTCTGAGATTTTGCCTTGTTCAATCAATTCATCAATCACATCATTGATGAGTGCAAGCAGTTCTGTATCACCTTTTTGTACAGCGACTGCATTACCTTCATAACCTTCGAGAGAATCAATTTCGATCTTCACAAAATCTGGGAAACTGCCGTTAATGTGTGTATCAGCAACTGTGCCTTCAGTGAATAAGGCATCAATTTGATGATTATTCAAGTTATTCAAGAGTTCATTCAAATCAGTAATCAGCTTAGCAGTAGCATTGGGTGTGAATACACTCGCAAATTCTGCCTGGATTGAACCAGATTGTGCACCGACTCTAACGCCTGCAACATTGATTTTTGCTAAAGTATCATAAAGTGCTAAATTATCTTTGTGAACCAAAATCACTTGCTGAACAGATTCTTCTGTGTAATAAGACTTCGAAAAATCAACGACTTGTGCTCTGGTGGGCGTTGGTGTTAAACCAGCAATCACGAAATCTACTTTTCCTGCACGTACGTCTTCAACTAAGAAGTCAAACCCCTTATGAATGACTCTGAGATTCTTACCCAAAGCACGCGCAATTGCCTTACCAATTTCAATATCGACACCGACAACCGTGTTTTTGCCATTTTCATCTTTGACAATATTTTCATACGGAGGATAATCTGCAGAAGTTGCCATCGTCACAAATTCTGTATTACTTGGATCTAGTTCAAAATCAAATACGTTCGATGAATTGCTGCATGCACTTAAACCAAATACAGCGAGCATCAAGAATAAAACCATCAATAATTTTTTCATTTTCTTCTCCTTAGGATTAAAAAAAGCCAAAGCTGGCTTCTGATTTCTGTATACTCAAGGGTTGTCACATACCCCATCTTGGAAATAGGCTGGCTTTTTTTTATGAGACAATTTTAGCACACATGTCAAAATATGCAAGCAAATCATCAAAAAAAGTCCCGAAAATAAAAAGTAAACGTTTTCTTAACTTAAACTCAAATCAAAAAAACTTTGAAGTTCAAAAAATATGATTTTGAAATTGACAATCACTTGGAAAAGCATTATAATATGACTATTGAAACAAGGAGGATATGAACATGATTTTTGAACGTGTCAAAGAAATGATCAAGGAAGAACTTAACGTACCCGAAGAAAAGATTTCACTACAAGCAAGATTGGCAGAAGACCTCGGCGCAGATTCCATCGATGCAGTCGAATTGATCATGAACATTGAAGATGAATTCAATATTCAGGTCTCAGACGAACAAGCTCAAAGCATTAAGACTGTTGGCGATCTCGTCAAGTACATCGAAGCACTGAAAAAATAAAAACAAAAGGGGAATTGAAATTCCCTTTTTTTGTTGGAAAATCAGCCGTTTTTGATTATAATAGATATAGCATCGAAAGAAGGTATCCATCATGTATTATGACTTTGGCAACATCGAGAAAAAATGGCAAACATACTGGTATGAAAACAAACTGTTTAAAACCCAGGAAGACCGACTGAAAGAAAAGTATTATGTCCTAGACATGTTTCCTTATCCTTCAGCCAACGGATTGCATGTCGGCCATATTGAAGGTTACACAGCAACAGACATCATCAGTAGATTCAAGCGCATGCAAGGCTTTAACGTTCTTCATCCGATGGGATGGGATGCTTTTGGCTTGCCTGCTGAACAATATGCTTTGCAAACAGGTAAAGATCCTAGAAGTTTTACGTATTCCAATATCCAAAATTTCAAGAGACAAATCATTGAATCTGGTAAAGGCATTGACTGGGACCGTGAGTTTGCAACTCCAGATGCCAACTATTTCAAATGGACACAGTGGATCTTCAAGAAAATGTATGAGCATGGACTTGCAGTCTTAAAAGATGTTGAAGTCAATTGGTGTGAAGGATTAGGTACAGTTCTAGCCAATGATGAGATTGAACTCATCGATGGCAAGATGGTTTCCGAACGTGGCAATTATCCGGTCGTAAAAAAAGCGATGCGTCAATGGGTCTTAAGAATCACTGCCTATGCTGATCGTCTTTTAGATGATATAGAGACACTAGATTGGCCAGAACATTTAAAAGAAATGCAGCGTAATTGGATTGGAAAATCCAATGGCGCAATGATGACATTCAAGGTAGACCAATCCAATCAAACTTTTGATATTTTCACAACACGTCCTGATACGATTTATGGTGCTACTTATTGTGTGCTCGCCCCTGAACATCCTTTAGTACTTCATATCACATCAGAAGATGAACTTGAATCGGTCAAAGCATACATCGATATCACCAAGAGCAAGAATGACATGGACCGTGCTTTAGATAAGTCTAAAACAGGTGTGTTTACAGGTTCTTATGCCATCAATCCACTGAATCATAAAAAGATTCCGATTTGGATTGCAGATTATGTCTTACCTCATTATGGCACAGGTGCTGTCATGGCAGTTCCTGCACATGACGAGCGTGATTTTGAGTTTGCACAAATTCATGGTTTAGATATCGTTGAAGTCATTCAAGGTGAAGCTGAAGGAGCTTACACTGGTGATGGGATTCACTACAATTCAGGGATCATCGATGGTTTAAACAATGAAGAAGCTAAGGCTAAAATCATCCATTATCTTGAAAAAACAAAACAAGGCTTTGGACACAACACCTATAAACTGAGAGATTGGGTATTCTCAAGACAGCGTTATTGGGGTGAACCTTTCCCAGTCATTTACGATGAAGAGGGTAACATTCATGTATTAGAAGATGATGAATTGCCTTTAGAATTACCAACACTTAAAAACATTAGACCCAGTGGTACAGGTGAATCGCCACTCGCCAATGCAAAAGAATGGCTTTATGTCGATTACAAAGGCTTCCAAGGGAAACGCGATACCAACACCATGCCACAACTTGCGGGTAGCTCTTGGTACTTTATTGGATATATCTTAAAGAACCATTTAGGGATGATCCCACTGAATACAGCTGAAGCTAAGAAACTCTTGGACAAATGGCTTCCAGTCGATTTATACATTGGTGGTACAGAACATGCAGTAGGGCATTTGCTATATTCTAGATTCTGGACCAAATTCTTGTATGATATTGGTATTTTATCCGTCCAGGAACCTTTTAAGAAGTTATTCAATCAAGGCATGATTTTAGGATCAGACCATTCGAAGATGAGTAAATCAAAAGGTAATGTCGTCAATCCTGATGAAATCATTCAATCACATGGTGCAGATGCATTAAGATTATATGAAATGTTCATGGGTCCACTGGATGCTGAAAAACCGTGGTCCACAGAATCTTTAAATGGTTCGAAAAAGTTCATCGATCGCGTTTGGCGTATGTTTGAATTTGAAATCGTCAAAGATGAAGTGGTTGATCTCAGACAAATCTATCATCAAACCATCAAAAAGGTGACTGAAGATTATGAGAAACTGGCTTTTAACACTGCCATCAGTCAGATGATGATCTTTGTTAATGAAGTGTATAAGAAACAAACCATCGGAAAAGAAATGGCCAGAGGGTTCTTGAAATTACTGAACCCGATTTGTCCTCACATCACAGAAGAACTGAATCAAGAAATACTGAAACAAAATGAAGAATTGATTTATTCAGACTGGCCAGTCTATAATGAAGCGTATTTGGTCGTTGATGAAGTTGAAATGGTTGTTCAAGTCAATGGTAAACTACGTGCCCGTTTCATTGTCCCATTTGATGCGGATCAAGAAAAAGTCAAACAGATTGCCATTAAACATCAAAATGTTGAAAAGCATCTAGAAGGTTTAACGGTGAGAAAGATTGTCGTGATTCCCAACAAACTGGTGAATATTGTCGCAAACTAACATTTAAGAACGTCTCTTTCCATAGAGCGTTCTTTTTCTTTTGATGTAAAATGAATATAACCAATAAAATGATGAGTTTTTCAGTATATTGAGCGTAAGGGGATATTATGGATCAGATGATTGTGCTGATTGAACAACTGAAAAGACGTGACTATACGTCATTTGATACATTTTATCAACTGACCAAAAATCAGGTTTTTTACGCCATCGTATCTGTTGTGAAAGATAAAAATTTAGCTGAAGATCTGATGCAAGATACCTATATGAAGTTTTTAGAGAACATCAGCAATTTTAAAGAGGGCTCTAATGTATTTGCTTACTTATCTAGAATTGGCAGAAATCTTGCAATTGATACCTATCATCAACGGAAAAAAATCGTGCAAGGCGATGAATTATTTGAGACAATTGCGACACCTGAAGTTGAGGAAGACCGTGATGATATCTTCAAAATGCTTGATTTGCTCAAGGATGATGAACGTGAAATTGTGACACTTCATGTCATCAACGATTTAAAGTTTAGAGAAATATCAGAAATGATTGATAAACCGCTTGGAACAGTCCTGTGGATCTTCAACAAAGCCATAAAAAAACTCAAAGAAAGGGCAGGTGACTACCTATGAAGAAAAAAGAATTGATTCAACTCATCAAAACCAAATCTGAACAGGTTGAAATCCGTGATTTTTCAAAAGAAATCATTGAAAAAGCGAAGCATTTGCCTAAACCTGAAGTGATTGAAAAAACAAGATTTTCATTCAGATTGAAACCTTATTATCTAGCAACACTCGGTGTCATGCTTACAGTCATCATGATTGTCTTATTCACACCGGATACTCCCATCAATCCGATTGATCCAACGCTTGAAAATATGGATCAGGTCATCGCATTTTCTACACTCACCTCCGTATCTTTGATCCAGACGATTGATACCGATTTACAAACAGAATCTGATACTGTTACTTTATCGCATGGTAATCCACCATCACCAAGAATGATCGAAAATCAAATTACTGATATTACGAAATATTTGGACATGATGGAAAAACTATTTGGTAGCAATCCAGACTTTGATATCGTCTTAGAAGATCAAACCAATCCGATGTATACGAATCGCATGCGTTTCAAGACCAAAGACTTACTCGAAGAAGAAGTCGAATATGCCATTGACTTTAATCAAACCAATATTGGCATTCATGATTTTGTCATTGAAGGTATTGTCGTCATAGGTGAATATGCTTATCCTATTTATGCAAGTGGGTCTTCGAATGACATCGATACGCTTGAACTTGAAATTGAACAAGAAAATGGCAATCAGATTACCATTCATTATGAGAAGATTTTGGAAGTTCATGACTTTGAAATTAAGATCTATCAAGACGATCTTTTGATTCAAGAAGTCAATTTCACTTATCAAGAACAAGGTGAAGACAAACAAGCAACTCTCGATTTTATTTATGGAGAAACAGTGGGTTCTTACACGTTCCAATTGGATGTTGAAGATCAGGTGAGTCTGATTAGAATCACTTACGATATCGAATCTGATGAAAGTGAATCCGGTGAGATTGTCATTAGAATTCGTACTTTACTTGGAAACACTTCTTATGTCATTTTGGTGATGCCTGATGGTGGTATTCCATTCATTATCAATAGTCAACGTCAAATCCGTCCAATGCATGGTAATCATCAGATGATTTATGAAAATTTAACAATTTAACCAATAAAAACATTAAAGATTCCGTATGTTAAGTGTACAAAGGAGGATTTACCAATGAAATCATTCAAATTCGTTTTAAGTTTCGTATTCTTATTTGCAGCTATCTTTGCAATCATCGGCTGCACAGAAGTATCCGCAAATGATACTTACGTTACACTCGATATCAATCCAAGCATTGAACTCATCGTCAATCGTCGGGATAAAGTCATTTATGCCAATGCACTCAATGAAGATGGTGAAGTCTTACTTGCAGAACTTGATTTAATCGGCATGGATGTTGAAGATGCTATCGATTTGATCATTGAAACAGCAACCAATCTTGGTTATATTGATCCAGATGCAGAAGAAACTTATGTTTCAGTCACTGCAATCTCTAAAGACACTGCAATCGGTGATCAAGTCAGAGAACAAATCAAAGAACACATCAACAACGCATTTGCAAGACGCTACATGATGGGCAAAGCTCAAGACAAAGCATTCACTCCAGAATTTATTGCTGAAGCTGAATCCTATGGTGTTACCCCAGGCTTCCTATTCATGGTTAAGTCAGCGTTAATCGCAGATGATGAATTATTACTTGAAGATGCATTGCTACTCACACCTGAAGAACTACAATCCATCATTAAAACAGCTAAACAGGAAATGAGAGAAGTATCACAAGCGCTTAAAGAAGAATTCTTCGCAGCAAGAGAAGTATTATTTGCAGAATATCTCCCACAAATTCAAGCACTCGAAGCAGCCATTGAACTTGGTGAAGGCGATATCGAAGCACTGACAGCTGAACTTGAAGCACTCAAAGTAGAATTTAGAGAAGCACTCGATGCTTTAAGAACTGAATTCCATGCAGAAACTGAAGCGATTCGCGCACAGATGAGAGAAATTCATCAAGAACGCAAAGAAATCTTCGAACCCATCATGAACCAGCATATGGAAACCATGCAGGAAAGAAGAGAAGAAATACAAGAAAAGATTGACGAATTTCAAGGTAAGAAACGCCCATAATCCCCTGATGGGAAATCAAAAAGGACGAAAGCAAATTGCTTTTGTCCTTTATTTTTTATATATCATGTAAAGGTAAGGTGGATGATTATCTTGAAATGGTAAATCGATTTTCAAGACTTTATAGTGATCACTTGATAGAGTATTTAAATAGATGGAAAGCTGATCGGATTCTATTTTTCCTTGATCATGCCCAGAATAAACGACGAGCTGAATGAATCCATCGATTTCTAAAACTTCAAGCATGGATTGAAGTGTTTTCAGTGTGATATCACTTTGGGTAGTGATGGCTTTATTTCCACCTGGCAAATAACCCAAGTTGAATACTGCAGCCTTGAAAGATTTCACATAAGACTTAAAATGTTCATGAGAGTCCAAAATGAGTGTCACATTTTTGATTTCATTATTTAAAAGGAGCGCATTGGTTGTATCAATGGCTTGTTGTTGAATGTCAAATGCATAGATGTGCTTCACTAAAGGCGCTAAAAAGAGTGTATCATGACCATTTCCTACAGTGGCATCAATGACGATATCATCTAGAAATAGATGATGCTTCAGTAAGAGGTGTGCCATTTCCAAGATCAGATTTTGTTTCATGATAATCTCCTTGAAATAATTTGAGTTTTCTCAATTTTTTATCGATCTCATTGGTCACTACGAATTTTTTCTGAGTCCAATGTGGAGCAATCAGCATCGAAGATGGGGAATCCCCAGTGAGTCTATGAATAATGATATCTTTACGAAGCCATAGAATTTGCTCAACAGTGACATCAACATAGTCCTCAAGGGAGAGCAGAGCCCATGGATTTTTTTTATAGGCGAATCCCATTTTGGTTTTCTCCATCAAATGGAGCATATGGATTTTGATGCCCTGAATGTCAAGCGTATTTAAATGTTTCACGGTCTCTATCATCATATCCTTTGTTTCAAAGGGCAGACCATTGATGATATGAACAACAACTTCTAAGTTTTTTTGACGTAATCTTTTGACAGCATCGTCAAAACATGCCAAATCATGCGCTCGATTGATGAAATCTGAGGTTTCCTGATGAATCGTTTGCAGTCCAAGTTCAATTTGAACTGGCATTCTTTGATTCAATTCAGCAAGGTAATCAATCACCTCGTTGGGTAAAACATCAGGACGTGTCGCAATCGAGATCATGACGATATTTGGATCTAATGTGATGGCTTCCTCATAGAGTGCTTTGAGTCTTGGAAGTGGTGCATGGGTATTGGTATTGGCTTGAAAATATACGATATAAGCGCCATCTTCCCATTTTTGATGCATCATGGCTTTGATTTTCTGAAATTGAACAGCAATGGGTTCAAGCTTATTACCTGCAAAATCACCACTGCCCATATAAGAACAAAAAGTACAACCACCGGTTGCAACCGTTCCATCAATATTCGGACATGTGAATCCACCATTCAAAGCAATTTTAAAAACTTTACGATTGTATTTGGATTGATAGTAGTTATTGAGTATATTATAATGCTTTTCATGATTCATTAAATTCATTGTTTTCACCAAGTTCATTCTACCACAAAAACATTATTATGATATAATAAGACACAAGGAGTTGAAGGCATGTTTAAGAGACTGGCAACGAGTATTACCAAACCCCCGTTAGCGGTTTTTTTTATCAAGGATACGTGGGTTCGGATCATCTTATATCTCTTTTTCATACCCTTGATCATGACCCTGCCAATCACGGTAAGAACCATGATTGATCCTGGGATGAATCAAGCAAGATTTGAACGCATGACCGCAGTCATTCGTTCTGATTTTCAACTTGAAAACACAGAAATCATGTCAGGCATCTTAACAACAAACGAATCAAAAACAACGACGTTTGACTTTTTCACTTTAATGATTGGAGATTCCGAACCCCAAAGTCAGACAGTCACGATCACATTTGATGAAACTGAGCTCATCTTTTCATTGGGTCAATTTGAATTTGGCAGAAAAAGTTATGTAGAACTTGGTTTAAGTGATTATGACTTTTCAATTGCCACAACCGCGAACAGCATGATCTTAGGATCAGCCATTCGACAACTCTATGATGAAATCGGTACATTCGGGTTTTCTGATATCGCACTAAGTTTTATGTACAACTTATTCGATTATGTCCTTTATGTTTTTTTAATGGCTGTCATCATGGTTTTCTTTGCACAACAACTTGAATTTACGTTCCTTGAACGCGTCAAGTTATCGACCTATTTATCATCAATATTTGGAGTTTCATCATTCATTCTGGCCTTATTCGGTCTAGACGGTGCCGAAATCATCAGTATCATCTTATTGTATGTATTTCATTTATGGGCTTATCGCAGTATTCATATCGTTAGAAAGGAGCCAGAAAATTGAGTAAAGACAAATTTTCATTATTTCTTGAACAATCCAAATTTTCATCCCCTGTGCTCCAACAAGCCATTCTTTCCAATGTTTATGTCAATCTAAAAGAGAAGAAATGGACGTTTAATATCGTTTTATCCGAAGTGATCGGACCTGAAACGCTTTTTCCATTCATCAATAACATCAAAACTTATTTTTTGGTCTCTAAAGTTGTTTCCATGATTGACGTATCGATACAATATAAATCAAGAGAAGCATTTAAGAATTTTGCGATGGATTATTTTGACCATGCAGTGATTGAACTATCCAAGATTAAAGCGCGTTATTTGGTGCTGAAGAATTTTGAAGCAAGATATGAAAAAGATACCTACATCATTTCTGTCGATCAAGATAGTACATATCTAAATGAGTATTTACCGGAACTGAAAGCTATTTTAAACGTTTTAGGTTTTCCCGTTCAAGCTCGACTTGAAGTCATTCATACCTTAACACCAACTAGCAAGATGATTGAATCATCCATTGTCGAACAAGAAAAAGCACTTGAACAAAAGACAGTGTATGCGAAACAAAATGTTAAAAAAGAAGACAAAAAGGTGTTCACGAGAAAGAGTTCACCTCAAGCGATTGCGATCAAAGAAATTCCACTTGACAATATGAAACTAGACCTTTATAAAAATGAGAAAGGGGATACCAATTTTCTCATTGAAGGCGTAGTTTCAAAGACTGAAATCAAACAATTGACCAACATGTCCTTATTATCTTTCGTCCTTGGAGACGATGATGATGCCATTTATGTCAAACGATTCATCAAAAATGAAAAAGATAAATTACTTGCTGAATCTGTCCATGATGGTGATTTGATTCAAGTTGAGGGCAAAGCAAATTTTGATACCTATTTAAAAGATGTTGTTATCTTTGCTGATGCAGTGAGTTTTATCGAAAAGAGTAAGAAAGAAGAACGCATCGATCGTGCAAAAGACAAACGTATTGAATTTCATGTTCATACGAAGATGTCCAATATGGATGCTGTCACTGATGCGACTGAATATATTGAGCAAGCCATAAAATGGGGTCATGAAGCCATTGCGTTCACTGATCATAACGGTTTATATGCTTATCCTGAAATCTATAAAGCTTCTCAAAAGAAAGATATCAAACCAATTTATGGTGTTGAATTAGACTTTGTCGATGAAGTCAACTTTAGAATTACAACAGACACTGAACGAGAGATTTTCCTTAAAGATGCTACGTATGTTGTTTTTGATATTGAAACGACAGGTTTATCGAATACCCGAGATAAAATCATCGAGATTGGTGCTGTTAAAATCGAAGGTGGTGCCATCAGTGAGCGTTATCAGAGTTTCATCAATCCAGGTGAAACACTATCTACATTCACCACAGAACTCACAGATATCACAGACGATATGCTGGCCAATGCACCAACCATTGAAGAAGAGTTGCCACATTTCTTGAAGTTCATCAAAGGTTCAATCTTAGTTGCTCATAACGCACTCTTTGATATAGGACATATCAAGGAAAATGCACGTAAACAGGATCTACCATTTGATGATTCATTGGTGATTGATACAATTCAAGTCGCCAGATATTTCTTCAACCAAGATTTAAAGAGATTCAATTTGAAGGCTGTTGCTAAATTCTTTAAAGTCAAGCAAGAACAACATCATAGAGCTGAAGATGATGCCTATGTCACAGCACAAATCTGGTTATCGATGCTGAACACACTCTTAAGCAAAAATATCAAGCAATATCGCGAAATCAATCAAGCCATTGATGATAAGGAAGCATGGAAACACATCAAACCTTATCACATCAATGTGTTGACACAAAATCAAGTTGGATATAAAAACTTATTTAGAGTCATCTCTGATGCACTCACGACACATTTTTATGGTGGTCCAAGAACTTTGAAATCAGTTCTAGAAAAGTATAGAGAAGGATTACTCATCGGTAGTGGATGTGCAAATGGCGATGTTTTTGAAGCTGCTCTAAACCAAAGTGACGAGGCATTGAAGCATGCAATTCAGTATTATGATTATATTGAAGTGCAACCGCCACAAGCATACAAACATCTTAAAGAAGAACTGGGTCCTTTGGCAGATGAAATCATCGAAGCCATCATTGCCAAAATCATTCGTTATGCAAAAGAACAGAATAAAATCGTGATTGCGACCGGTGATGTACACTATTTAGAGAAGAAAGATGTTTTATATCGTGAAATCTACATCAGAACACCTCTCGTTGGTGGAGGTATTCACGAGTTATCGAGATACAATGTCATGCCAGAACAGTATTTGTTAACAACCGATGAAATGCTGAAATCATTCCAATTCCTAGATAAAGAGCTTGCATTTGAGATTGTTGTCAAAAATACACATATCTTAAACGATATGATTGAAAAGATTCAAGCATTTCCGAAACAACTGTATTCATTACCCAATGATGCATTTAAAGAAATACTCGGTATCGATTCCATTTCAGATGAAGTCAAACGACTGGTCTTTGACAAGATGCAGCAACTTTATGGCAATGATCCCCATCGATTAGTATCAGATCGTGTTCAAAGAGAATTAAAAAATATCATTGAAAATGAATTTGCCCCAAACTACTACATCTCGCATTTGCTGGTGAAAAAATCCCTTGATGATGGGTATTTGGTTGGCTCGCGTGGTTCAGTTGGATCATCTTTGGTTGCTACCATGCTTGACATCACTGAAGTCAATCCACTCAAACCACATTACCGGTGTCTAAACAGAGATTTCACTGTCTTTCATTTAACCGATGAAGAAATCAATCAATATGGTCTATCCATTGAACAAAAATCTTTTCAGTCTTTCATGAAGGGTATTCAATCGGGTTATGATCTACCCACGAAAGATTGTCCAATCTGTGGTACAAGACTGATCAAAGAAGGACACGACATTCCCTTTGAAACCTTCCTAGGTTTCGATGGAGATAAAGTGCCGGATATTGATTTAAACTTCTCTGGAGACTATCAAGCAACCGCACATGCTTATGTTCGTGAACTACTTGGAGAAGATTATACATTTAGAGCAGGAACCATTCAAACCGTTGCTGAACGCAATGCTTATGGTTATGTCAAAGGTTATCTAGAAGATAAGCATCTCGAAGTTAGAAATGCTCAAGTTGAAAGATTAGCTAAAAAAATAGAAGGTGTCAAGCGGTCTTCAGGACAACATCCTGGCGGTATTGTCGTTGTACCTAAATCAAAAACCATCTTTGATGTCACACCGATTCAATATCCTGCAGATGACCCGAATTCAGAATGGAAAACCACACACTTCGATTATCACTCTTTTGAAGACAATTTATTGAAACTGGATATACTGGGTCATGATGATCCGACCATGATCAAATTCTTAATGGATTATGTTGCACTGCATCCAGATGAGTTCCCCTTTGATAAAGCACAAGACATTCCTTTAGATGATCCTGAAGTTTATCAATTATTTTCAGGCACAGAGGTCATTGGACTCAAATCAACTGACATTGATTCAGAAGTTGCATCCTATGCAATTCCTGAGTTTGGAACGCCATTCACAAGACAAATGCTTGTCGATACCAAACCAAAGACTTTCGCTGGACTTGTGAAGATTTCTGGATTGTCTCATGGTACCGATGTTTGGTTAAAAAATGCCCAAGCACTCGTCAATGGTTCAACCACACATGGAAAAATACCATTCAATGATATCATTGCGTGTCGTGACGATATCATGGTTCAATTATCTGATCGAGGATTACAACCCATCAAGGCGTTTGAAATCATGGAATTCGTTCGTAAGGGTAAACCATCGAAAGATAAAGCAAAATGGCTCAATTATGAGCAAGAGATGAAGAAAAACAATGTCCCAGATTGGTATATTTGGAGTTGTAGCCAAATTAAGTACATGTTCCCCAAAGCACACGCGACTGCATATGTCATCATGGCGATGAGAATCGCTTGGTTTAAAGTCTACAAACCGCTACTATTTTACAGTGGATTCTTCAGCAAACGTGCAGTTCAATTCGATTACGAAGTCATGGTTGCAGGAGCAAACGCCATCAGAAATCGGATACAATCCATTTCAGGTGGTTTCAATATGAAGGTCAAAGATGAAAACTTGATCGTCACGCTCGGCGTTGCCCTTGAAATGACCAAGAGAGGGTATCATTTCTTACCCATTGACATCAACAAATCAGAAGCAACCACGTTTGTGATGGAACAAAAAGGACTGAGAATGCCATTTACTGCAATCGATGGTCTTGGTGAATCAGTCGCTTATGATATCGTTCAAAAACGTAGAGAAAAACCATTTACAAGCCGTGATGATGTTAATGATCGCACGAGAGTCAACAAGACTGTATTCGAGAAACTAGAGTCATTTGGTGCATTTAGAGATTTAAGTGTGGAAAATCATGTGATTGAAGCGGGAATATTTGCACTTTGAAGAAAGTATTATATAATAATGTTGAAATACAAAGAGGAGTTGAAAGTCTATGAGAAGTTCCAATCCTGTTTTCAGAACATTGGAAAGAAGTGAAGCATATGTCGGTACCGAAGCGGCGAGTTATCGTGGCATCGTAGGCAAGACTGGATTGTTGTTAATTACAGCAGTTCTTTCAGGCTATTTATTCCTATATAGTATTGCTAATGGATTAATTCCAGCAGCTTCAGTCTATCCATTATTGATAGGTTCTGTTGTCATTGCATTGATTTCTGTCATCGTATCGACAAGAAGCATTCGTTTTGCTGCACCAGCTGCAATCACTTATGCGCTTGCTGAAGGTGTGTTACTGGGTTTAATTACGGTCATTGCTGATCAATATGCACCAGGCGCTGCACTGGCTGCAGTGGTTGCTACAACATCGATTTTTACAGTAATGCTTTTCCTATATTCCAGCAGAACGATTCGAGTGACTGAACGATTTAGACGCATCATGTATTCAGTATTATTAGGATTCTTATTCTTTATCGTGATTGGTTTCATCATCAATTTGGTGGCTCCTGGCTTACTCGTGTTGTCAAGTCCACTGTTACTCGGCATATCAGCCATATTCATCATTTATGGGGCACTGATGCTTACACTTGATTTTGATCGTGCTGAAATGATTGTTGAATCTGGTGCAGATCGTGCTTACGAATGGATGGTTGCAGTCGGTTTGATGGTTACCATCGTTTGGATTTACATTGAATTACTGAGATTCTTGATGATTCTTGCGAATAGTAGAAGATAAATTTTTACAAATCTATATAAATCAATGATCAGAAGTAGTACTTGACATCAAATATCCGTTTAGAGAGTGCAGGATGGTGAAATCTGTGCCGGTTATGTCAACGAATTCATCTGTGAGAGGTGCTAGACACACCCGTCTGCTCGCGTTAAGGGTATTGAGGGCTAGAGCAATCTAGAACTAAGGTGGTACCGCGTAAAATCACGTCCTTAGAGCAATCTGAGGACTTTTATTTTTAATCGATATCTAGGAGGATAAACATGATTGATACATTAAAAAAACAAGCATTAGAAGCAATATCAGAATCAAATTCACTTGAACAACTCGAAGAGGTCAGAGTTAGATACTTGAGTAAAAAAGGTGAAGTATCTTTACTCATGGGGCAACTAAGAGATATTCCTCAGGCAGAAAGACCCGCATTTGGTGCACAAGTGAATACACTCAAAGAAACGATAGAACTTGCACTTTATCAAAAGAAACAAATCCTTGAAGATCAGGCGTTACTTGTGGCATTGGCAGCTGAAAAGATTGATGTGACTTTACCAGGATATCAATTCTATCAAGGCAGTGTTCATCCTTTGAATCAAGTGATTGAAGACATGGAAGATTTGTTTGTAGGTCTTGGATTTGAGGTTGCTACCGGTCCAGAACTTGAAAATGACCATTACAATTTCGAGATGATGAACCTAGATAAGGATCATCCCGCCAGAGCGATGCAAGACTCTTTCTATGTGGATGAAAACCTATTGTTAAGAACACATACATCCCCTGTCCAAGCACGTACAATGCTTGAAAAACAAGGGAAGCCTTTAAGAATCATCTGCCCAGGAAAAGTCTATCGAAGAGATGACGATGATCCGACACATAGCCATCAATTCATGCAGATTGAAGGTTTAGTTATTGATGAATCCATCACATTCGCAAATCTAAAAGATTCACTCTTAACCATGGTGAAACATTTATTTGGTCCAGAGAGAATCATCAGATTAAGACCCTCCTATTTCCCATTCACAGAACCTTCCGTTGAAGTCGATGTCTCGTATCAGAAAAAAGATGGTTCACTCGGTTGGATTGAAATTCTTGGAGCTGGTCAAGTCCATCCGAATGTCTTAGCGATGGGTGGATATGATCCGAAGAAGTTTAGAGGGTTTGCATTCGGTGTCGGTGTTGAACGCATCACCATGCTCAAATACAAGATTGATGATATCCGTCACTTTTATACCAATGATTTAAGATTTTTGAATCAATTTAAGGGGGCAAGCAAATGAAAATATTAGAGAGCATGCTCAAACAATGGGTTGAAATCCCAGAAAATATCTATGAACTTACCAATCAAAAGATCATTGAAATCGACGAATTTGGTCCAATCAATCCCGCAACCAAACTGGTTGTTGGTCATGTTTTAACATGCATCGATCATCCGAATTCAGATCATCTCCATGTGACAACCGTTGATTTGGGTGACCGTGTTGAACAAATTGTTTGCGGTGCACCGAATGTAGAGGCAGGTCAGTATGTCATTGTTGCACAAAATGGGTCCATCTTGCCTGGTATTTTTGAAATCAAGGCAACAAAAATCCGTGGTGTTGAATCCAACGGCATGATTTGTAGCTTAAAAGAACTCGGCATTGATGATAAAAATGCACCTGAAGCACATCGTACAGGTATTTATACATTCGATGGTATCCGCGAAGTAGGATCATCAGGCTTACAAGCGATTTACCAAGATGGTTGGGTCATGACACCGAAATTAACGCCAAACAGAGGAGATCTATTATCTGTCTTAGGATTTGCATACGATTTAGCATCGATGACTGGACAAAAGATTCTTCTACCCCACATACACATCCATGAAGAGCACCATCATAATCCATATGATGTTGATATCCGGACTGATGGATGCGGCAGATACTATGCAAGACACTTTTTTGACATCAAAGTCAAAGAATCGCCTTGGTGGCTCAAAAGTGCACTTTTAGCATGCGATATCAGTCCGATCAATAACGTAGTAGACATTTCCAATTATGTTTTACTTGAATATGGTACACCACTCCATATGTTTGATGCAGCCAAAATTGGTTCATCAAAGATTGTAGTTAGAGATGCACATGAAGGTGAAGAAGTCATTTCACTTGATGATCAAAAACGTATTCTTAAAGAGAGTGATGTCGTGATTACAAATGGGACTCATCCGATTGCCATTGCAGGTGTCATGGGACTTGCAAACACAATGATCACACAAGATACAACAGAAGTGGTCTTAGAAGCAGCTTATTTTGAACCCAAGCGAATTCAGAAAACCAGTAAAAGACTTTCGCTTCGTAGTGATTCATCACTGCGTTTTGAACGCGGTATCGACGATGAACGCGTACTGCTTGGATTAGAACGTGCAAGTGAACTCTTGATAGAACTTGCAGATGCTAAAGTATCCAGAGGTATTGCTTCTGCGATTCATCATCATAGTGAAAACCCAGTCATTAGAGTGCATAAGAACTATTTTAATGAATCCCTTGGTGTGGTCATTCCTGAACTTGAATTGATTCAGATTTTAAATGCTTATAATTACCGAATCGAATTTGAAAATGATATGATTCTCATCAAAGCTCCAAGTTACCGGAAAGATATTTTGATTGAAGCCGATGTACTAGAAGAAGTTGCCAGAATGTATGGTTTAGACCGTATTCCAATGAAATCGATTGATAAACCACTGCCTGGAAAACTGTCATACAAACAAAAGAGATTAAGACAGATTAGACATCATTTTGCCAATCTCGGTTTGAATGAAGTCATCACATATAGCCTTTTATCCAGTGATGATGTGAATCGTTATGATCACTTGGGTGAACCTGTTTCCATTTTGATGCCTTTATCTGAAGAACGAAAGACTCTCAGACAAAGTTTAGTCAACGGATTACTTGAAAGCATTCAGTACAATCAAGCAAGACAAATGAAAGATATTGCTATTTTTGAAATCGGTAATGGTTTCGCTCAAGATTTAGAAACATTACGTCTTGGGGTTGCATTATCTGGCACATGGCATCAATTGCCATGGAAAAAAGAGCGGATTGCAGCTGATTTTTATGTGCTCAAAGGTTTGATTGACAGTGTATTTGCTCCGCTTGGTATCACATTCACTTATGAAAGTGTATCGGATATTGCTTCCTACCATCCTTACCGTCAAGCACGCATCAACTATCAAAATCAAGTCATTGGAAGACTTGCTGAACTCCATCCAAGTGAAGTTAAACGACTTGGTATTGAACCTACTGTCGTCTTTGAGATTTCGATGGATCAGCTTTTAACATCACAAGAACAAGTCTTGTTTAAACCGATTTCAAGATTCCCATCGATTGCAAGAGATCTTGCGATTGTTGTTGATGAACACATCACAGCTCAAGAACTCATCTCTCTCATCAATCAAACAGCAAAGAAGAATTTGGTCAGTCTTGATGTCTTTGATGTGTATCAAGGTTCTCATATTGAAACAGGCAAAAAATCGATTGCATTTTCACTTCAATTCAACGATGCAGATAAGACTTTAAGTAGTGATGATGTGGATCAATTGATGAAAAAAATCATCAATCGTCTCAGTTTTTCCTTTAAAGCAGTCATTCGAAACTAAAACCTGATTCGTCAGGTTTTTTACTTCGCCTAGAGATATATTCATGTATAATAGAAATGGTGATCATATGCTAATCTATAATCTAACTCATGCAGAGTTGGTAACTTTCGTCGAAACAAACAACCATAAAAAATTCAGAGCTGATCAAATTTGGCACTGGCTATATCAACAGAAAGTCAAGTCTTTCCAAGAGATGAACAATCTCCCTGATGAATTGATTTTAGCTTTAGAAAATACTTATGAGATCAAAGCACTCGAACTTGTTTTAAAACACACAAGCCAAGATGGCACACTCAAAGCACTTTATAGTCTAAATGATGGTAATTTAATTGAAGCAGTCCTCATGAAACAACATTACGGTAACTCGATTTGTGTGACCACACAAGTCGGTTGCAACATCGGTTGCTCTTTTTGTGCGTCTGGATTACTCAAGAAAAAGCGTGATTTGAATGCCGGTGAAATCATTGCACAAATCATTGAAACCGAACGTCTTTTAGGCGAACGCATCAGTTATGTTGTCGTCATGGGCATCGGTGAACCTTTTGATAATTATGAAAATCTGCTCAAATTCCTATCCACCATCAATCATCCCAAAGGGCTTGCGATTGGTGCAAGACATATCACTGTATCAACTTCAGGTATCGTACCCAAGATTAAAGAATATGCCCATATGGGACTTCAAGTGAATCTTGCCATCAGTTTGCATGCTCCAAACAATGATATTAGATCTAAATTGATGAAAATCAATAAGAGCTATCCAGTTGAAGAAGTCATTGGTGCGATTAAGTATTATTTATCGGTTGCTAAACGCCGTGTCACGATTGAATACATCATGATTGATGGATTAAATGATATGGAAGAAGTAGCACTTGAACTTGTTCAATTGCTCAAAGGATTGAATGTCTATGTCAATTTGATTCCGTATAATGAAGTCATCGAAGCGGATTATAAAAGATCTAAGTTAGAAAATCAGTTGAAATTTTACGACATACTCACCAAAAATAAGATCAATGTGACACTGAGAAAAGAACAAGGTCACGATATCAATGCGGCATGTGGACAACTGCGTAGCCAGCATCTCTAGGAGGAACATTTGAAAAAAGCTTTTATCAAGAAAATGATCTCAAACCAATACACAATTGTGGATTTAGACACAGGTCGTGAAATGATTGCAGGTGCCAGAGGAAAACTCAGGTATATGAGACTTGATGAAGAGAGTTCCTTCAATAAACAAACCACTAAAAAAACAAAAAAAGAGACAGTCATCTTGCAGATATCTCCAAAAGTGGGGGATCATGTCATCTATGATGATCGTGAAGATCAAATTCAAATTACTGAAATTTTGCCAAGAAAAAATGATCTTCAACGTCCTGATGTTGCCAATGTCGATCAAGTGCTTCTCGTCTTCTCAGCGGTCAATCCGGATTTCTCATTTCATTTGTTGGATAAGTTTTTAGTCATCATGAATCAGGAAAGATTAACTCCTGTTTTAATCATCTCTAAAATCGATTTAATCGAAGAAGACAAGCTGAGTCAACTAAAGAAAGATTTACAATATTATGTCGACATCGGTTATGATATTTACTATGTCAATAGCAAACAACGGATTGGTATTGATGTTTTAGCGCATGTATTTAAACATAAACTCACCGTTCTTGCTGGTCAAACAGGTGTCGGTAAATCGACACTGCTGAATGCACTCATGCCAGAGTTGAGTCTTAAGACTCAAGAGATTTCAATGGCACTTGGACGTGGTAAGCATACAACAAGGCATACTGAACTTTATGGGTATAATGAAGGTTACATTGTGGATACACCAGGTTTTTCTAAAATCGAATTTCAGATTTTTCATGCAGATGAATTAAAAGCACTTTATCCTGATTTTGTCATTCATGGTGAGCACTGCAGATTTAAAAGCGATTGTATGCATTTATCAGAGCCTGGCTGCGAAGTGAAACGATTGGTTGATCTTAAAGTCATCCCTCAATCCAGATATGATATTTATCAATTATTCATCAACGAAATCAAAGAACAAAAAGAAAAATATTAAGGAGAGTATCTGATGAAGATAGCCCCATCGGTCTTAACTGCTGACTTTTCAAACTTAGAAGATGAACTTAGATCCATTGAAACAGCGGATTATCTCCACTTAGACATCATGGATGGTCATTTTGTACCGAATCTTTCATTCGGGCCAGCCATCACAAAGACCATCAACCAAAAGACAAAGTTACCTTTAGATGTTCACTTGATGGTGACCAATCCTATCCAGTGGATTGAACCTTTTTCGAAATCTAATCCAGTATTCATCACGATTCATGTAGAAGCAAACGATGTTGAAAAGACACTTCATGAAATCCACAAAAAGAACATCAAAGCGGGTATTTCATTAAAGCCCAATACAGAAATAGAAGCGATTCTTCCATACTTAGATCAAGTCGGTTTGGTACTTGTGATGACTGTAGAACCAGGTTTTGGAGGTCAAGGATTCATCGAGAACATGCTCTTGAAAGTCGAAAAGTTAGTTCAAATACGAAGAGAAAAAAATCTCGATTTTATGATCGAAGTCGATGGCGGTATTAACTTAGAAACCAGCAAACGCTGCAAGCAAAGTGGTGTGGATATTGCAGTTGCAGGTAGTTATATTTTCAACATGGAAGATCGTAAAAAAGGAATTGAATCTTTAAGATGAGAGTCTTAGTGATTACCTATCCCACACCAAAAGACATTAGAAAGTTTTTTCCATTACAACCGAGTGATTATATCATTGCTGTCGATCAAGCGGTCATGGCTTTATACAAACAACGGATTAAAATCGACTTAGCAGTCGGTGATTTTGATTCATTATCCAATCACAGCATGCTCTCACAATTGAATGTCGTCAGACTGAATCCTGTTAAAGATGTTACGGATACACATCAAGCACTCGTTGAGGCTTCAAAGATTGAACATGATGAATTATACTTGATTGGTGGTATCGGTGGAGAGAGAATCGAACATTTTATTGTCCATACGATGTTTTTTTCTGAGTTTCCAAAGATGGTCATCAAAGATGATCACTCAACGATTTATGTGATTGAAAGCGGTCTTCATGAAATCGTAACAGATGATTATGTATCTTTCTTTGCATATCCGAAAGGTGTATTGTCACTATCTGGTTTTAAATATGACTTGACCAAGTACAGATTATCGACTTATGATCCACTCTGTATCTCTAATGAAGTGAATGGAAAAGGCTTGGTTCATGTCCATGAAGGTAAAATCATGGTGATCATATCCAAAAGAAGTTCAGAATAAAAAAATAAAAGGCGTTGGCCTTGTTATTTTTAAACGCGTTCTAGATTGTTTTTCTTCAAAGCACGAGCGGAAACTTTAACTCTAATCACGTTTCCATTTTCATCCTTGATCCGTACGGATTGTAAGTTGCTCTTCCACATACGGCGAGTCGCGTTTAGCGCGTGACTGCGTTTGTTACCAAAAACTGTCTTTTTACCTGTTACGTAGCATTCAGCCATCATTCTCACTCCTAACTGCACAACCTAATTTAACATAAAAAAATGGAAATTGCAACCGTATTACGAATAATTCATGAAAAGAAAATGACAAACTGTAACAATCGGGAAGAGAACGGAGAAGGATTGAAGTATTTCGTAGAAATATGATATAATACAGGTGAATATTAAACTTATTTAATGATAGTTGCAATATCAAATCATTCATGCTATACTGTAAAAGTGCTAAAATGGAATGACCCCAAACCTTAAATATTTCTAAAAATCAAATAACCTAAAATGAATAAATCATATCAGGGAGGATCATGTATGGCAAACCAAACAGTCAGTGGAACTCTATTTAAAAAAATGGTAACAAACGGCGCAGTTAATCTTAAAAATAATCATAAAGAAATCGATCACTTAAACGTATTCCCGGTCCCAGATGGAGATACCGGAACCAACATGCAAATGACCATGATGGCAGGTATTAAAGAAGTTAATAATCTTGAATCACAATCGATTGTTGACATCTCAAAGATTTTATCCAGAGGCTTACTCATGGGTGCCAGAGGTAACTCAGGCGTTATCCTATCGCAATTCTTCCGCGGTGTCTATTCGGAAATCGCGAAAATCAATAATGGATCAGCAACCATTCAAGAATTTATTCAAGCGTTGGTTGGTGGTTATCAAATGGCTTATCGTGCCGTGATGGATCCTGTTGAAGGAACCATTCTCACTGTCGTGAGAGAATCCGCTGAAAAAGTCGTTCGTGAATCTTCGAAGCTTCATAGCGTTGAAGAAGTCTTAAAGATTTATCTCGATCAAGCTAATGAAACCCTTCAAAAGACTCCAGAACTTTTACCTGTTTTGAAAGAAGCAGGAGTTGTTGACTCCGGTGGCGCAGGATTTATCAAGATCATCGAAGGCTGGATGATGGCGCTTGAAGGTAAGATGCTCAATGAAGCTGAAGCCAATTTCCAACCACAACAAAGAGAACATTATCATGGTGCCGAAAATTTAGGTGCTGTTGATATTAAATACGGTTATTGTACTGAATTCATCGTTAAACTCCATAAGCCAGAAAAGTTCAATGAAAACTTCATGAAGGATCCACTCAATCAAATGGGTGATTCACTTGTGGTGGTTACAGATGATGATCTACTTAAAGTACACGTTCATACCAATCAGCCAGGTGTTGCATTAACACTCGCTCAAAAGTATGGAGATCTACAAACCATTAAGATTGAAAACATGCGCATTCAAAATTCAACCATTTTAGGTGACAGCATTCAAGAAACTAAGCAAGTATCTAAAGATACTCATAAAGTAGCTAAACCTAAAGCTAAGTATGGATTAATCGCTGTAGGATCTGGTGAAGGTATCCATGAAGCATTCAAAGAACTCGGTGTCGATTTAGTGATTGATGGTGGTCAAACCATGAATCCTTCCACTGAAGCATTTGTCAAAGCTGTTGAATCGCTCAATGTTGATCATGTCATCATTCTTCCTAATAATAAGAATATCATCTTATCTGCAGAGCAGACACTCGATTTATGTCCAAATCGTTCGATTAGAGTCTTGAAGACCAAGAGTATCGCTCAAGGTTATTCATCACTCATGGCATTTGATCCAACGACTGAACCTGATGATAATTTCGAAGCCATGATGGATATCGTTTCAAATATGAGAAGCGGTGAAGTCACTTATGCAGTCAGAGACACTGAACTTAAAGGGGTTGCTATTAAAAATGGCGATTTCATCGGTATCACAAGAGGCGAAATCTTAGTTTCCACACCTTCCCGTTTAGAAACAACGAAGGCGTTACTCGATGATATGATTGATAGTTCACGTGAAATCATTACAATCTTCTTCGGAAGTGATGCCGATGAAGATGAACTCGATTTGGTTGTAGCTCATGCGAAAAAGCTTAACCCAGACATTGAAGTTGATGTCATCAGTGGCAAGCAGGATGTTTATACCTACATCATTGCTGTCGAATAAAAATGATTAAAAAGGTGTTCGCACCTTTTTTAATGCGGACGTGGTGGAATGGTAGACACGCATGTTTGAGGGGCATGTGGCAGTTAATGTCGTGTGAGTTCAAATCTCATCGTCCGCACCATATAAGAAGCATTAGTCTAATACAATTTGTATTAGGC
>Ga0209835_1000517_pt1 | contig 25094 bp, 23 predicted proteins | sample LakKivwa52mmetaG_FD_184138 | JGI IMG/M metagenome (GOLD analysis project Ga0209835, IMG submission 184138) | Anoxic lake water microbial communities from Lake Kivu, Rwanda to study Microbial Dark Matter (Phase II) - Lake Kivu water 52m metaG... | ecosystem: Environmental > Aquatic > Freshwater >... | reverse complement strand
CTTCAAAGGCAGGGAAGGGAGGTGCTCCCTTCCCTGAGCTTAAATCTATTTCAGCATTAACATTTTACGAACCAAAGTCCTGCTATTGGTTCGTAATTTGTAGAAATATACTCCACTTGAGCATGGGTTACCAACTTGATCAATTCCATCCCATACAACACTGTGAACACCTTTGTCAGCATTGCCCTGTATCAGCGTCTTAACAAGCTGTCCTTTGATATTGTAGATTTCAAGAGAAACCGCACCTGGTTCATCAAGTGAATACTTGATGATGGTAGTGGGATTAAACGGATTGGGGTAGTTGGTCAGGGTGATCGCAGGGATAGAGGGCATCACAGGGTCGTCTATATCCACCCATGGTTCGGAGCCGTACTCGTAAGAGCCCATATCAATTCTACCATTCCAGACTCGCCAGTTACCAGCCAAGTCATAAGGAGGCAAATTCAACCCAAGTGTATCGAGTGTGCCAGTGTTGATACAAGGCGAGTTATCCGCCAGGCTGTAATACAGTGGATTGGTCAAATCACCTCCGGCAAAAAGGGGATTAGTATTGATATTAGTAGGAAGATAATTGATTGTATTCCCCGGTGCCTGAAATATACCGTTATATCCGTCTTTGATTAGGCTGTAATCAATGGTTATTGTAGTAAGTTCTCCTGATGTATCCATTGGATTTATCGCTATCTCTCTGGGTCTGTCATTGTAAAATATACAATTGGAAACCGTCACACTGCCATTCACCATCAATGAGTGTCCATATCCACTCTGCCCAGCAAAAGTGCAATTTGTAATATCAATTACCGGGTAATTATTTCCTTGTAGCAGAACAGCCCTTTCATTGCAGGTAATGTTCACAAAAAGACAATTACTCACTTCGTAGTGCGGCGTATAGTTTGGCACAGACTCACTCCCAAATGCTATGGCTTGTGAATCATCATCCAGCATTGTAATGTTAGAAAAAACTGTGTTTTCTATCCTAAGATACGCTCCAGCTGAGATCCATATAAGCGGATAAGCCCAGACATCCGGGCTGATGTATGTGGATAATGCATTTCTAAAAACGCTGTTTTTGATTACACCCGTAAACTGACCTTGGCACGCTAAATATCCCATTCTTTGAGTAGTAAAATTTTCAAGTATTAAACCGTCCCATAGGCAATTCTCTGCATAAGTAATATGAATGACAGCACAATCATTTGGACTCAGATCGTACATCCTAAGATTTTTTAGGTTCACATGATCTTCCCGATATCCATACAGGGCACAACTATTCGTTGAGTTGACAGTTGTTATAGACATATCCTCGAGACTGATGTTATTCTGGTAATAGGAGGCAAACACCATCAACTGCTGGTTTGTAAAGGCGGGATCAGGCTCTCCGATTATCTGAGTGTTGTCAATCCCGCTTCCTTTTATCTTCACCCAACTCTTCATGGCTATAGGAAAGCTCTGTTGATTGATTGTGCGGGAATATGTACCAGGAAGGATGTAAACCGATTTCTGGTTTAAGCTGTCCGAAGCGATGCGATACACTGCTGTATGGATGGTCTTGAGTGCGGTACCAGGACTCAGTCCATCATTGGCATCACTGCCATCAGGGGATACGTACATATCGCTATTTGTCTCTTGATGATGTGCTTGGAGAACATTTAGAAATAGATGAAAATTCTGATTTGGCCGGTTATTAAAGACAGCATAGTAAGTTGAACCTATAGAAATGCTAAATAAATCGAGATACACACTAAGATCACTATTATAGTAGTGAACAAATAAATCCTGAGCATAACCTGCTTTATTGTTATATATTGAACAGCGGTTCACCATATCGAATGTAAACTGAGTGGGGGGATTGTAAGCATTGATGTATAAACCTCCTCCACTTTGAGCATAATTATCATATATTTCGACTCCTGATAGATTGACTGAACAGCTCAATCCTATTACACCACCTCCGTTTTTTGCTTTATTTCCGAAAATTTTGCAGTTGATTATCGTAGATGATGAATTAGTAGACAGACCGAGTCCTCCACCCCCTCCGGTGCTTTTCCCGTTAGTTATTGAAAATCCCCTGACTAAAACATATTGAGTATTCTGAGTAACTCTAAGGCTTGTAGATTGTTGGTTCCCATCAATAATAGTAGAGTCAATATAACCTAGGTTATTTGTAAGGGCTTCCTGACTGATAAGAGAAATACTACTCGTTTGGATGATCACATTTTCTATATACCTGCCAGGGTATACAAGTACCGTATCTCCCGGTGAGGATACATTGATCGCCGCCTGTATAGATGAATACTGACCAGTGCCATTGATATCAACTATGCGAGTGAGAGCTTCAAGCGCGGAAAAAAGTGACATTATGGTCACTAAAAATGCCAGAATTCTTAATCTCATGGTTGCTTCTTTAAAGACAGGGAAGGGAGTAACTCCCTCCCCTGAATCTTGATACTATTTTAGCATCAACATTTTACGAACCAAAGTCCTGCTATTGGTTCGTAATTTATAGAAATACACTCCACTGGAGCATGGGTTTCCGGTATGATCAATTCCAGCCCATTCTTCACCTGATAATTCAAAGATGAGTTCAATCCATGAATCATTGTCTTTAGCTCCAACCTTTGGGAAATCATCATTCGACCATTTTAAATCATCATAAAACGCCCTTAATGCATTAATAACGTTGCTTTTTCCTGAGTTGTTAGCACCTACAAGCATTAGATAACCTTGAGCTTCAATGGTTGTGTCTGTAATTGAACGGAAATTATGTATCCTTATTTGTTGTATTCTCATATTTTCCTCCCGTTGATTGTTGTATTGATGTATCCATCATCTTCCATAAACACTACATTATTCATCAGATACTCATCTGGATCATACCCCCGTAGCTTAAGCTCTTGTTTGGGCGTCCAGGACAATATCCAGCTACTAAGGATCACATTGGGATCGCCAAGCCTAGTCTCTATCTCTTTGATGCGCTTGTGGAACTGGATTTTCTCACTATTGATCCCTTCGTGCATCAGTCCATGAGGTTCTATGAAGTGAACATACTGCTTGCCTTCCGAGAGAACCCAAAGGATGAAATCAGGATGGAAATTACCTGCTTCAAAGAAGCCAACTCCCTTACCCCTGCTAAGATTGCGGAGGAGATATAGTTCCTTTCCTTTATCCTTCATGTCCTTACGATTCTTATCGCACCATTCTTTCAGGTCAGTAATAAACTGGTATTCACTTTCGCCCAAAGAGACTGGCAGAATTGTGATATTCCCACCATGACGTACATGAAACAAGGGCTGGAAGAGATGATTGCCAAAGTTACAGGCATGGAGATCACCCACAGGCAATAACTGGTCTTTCTTGGCAATGATCTCAACCTTGAGCTTCTTAATCCCTTCGATTACCTGGATATCATCACCATCCACAATCAACTGATATTCTTCTTTGTTTGATGGCAGGTTATCGTCATCAGCTGTCAGCTCTCTCAATTCTAACCGAGGTTCTATATATGACTTCTTACAGAAGTTATAGTACTTTTCACAGAAACGCTTTACCAGTTCTGTGGCAATTTGTTGGAGGATGAGCACTTCATCATAGTTTTGGGGAGTGAGCCTCGTTTCCGGAAGAAAGAGCCGATACCAAGACGTATCTGATAACAAGCTGATAATCCCCTGTTTGCTGAGATTTAGATTGTGCCAGCTTCGTTCTCGTTTGAAGCGTTCCAGTTCGAAATACAAGCGATCCATATCAAGAAGGCTTATCTGCCTACTCATTAGTTTTACCTGGTCTTTTTGACCATCCTGCAGAGTACCACGAGACTTAATAGTCTGTATCCTGGGGTACCAGTCTGAAACTACCGGGTTCTTTTGAAGGTACTGGGGTATGCTGCCAAGCGTAGGTACTGGTCCGTCCTTCTTAAAATCATACTCAGTGCCATCTTTCTTCTTTTTCGGTCGTATTATCTTCAGCTTCTTGCCAAAATCTGCAGTTACATTCATTGGGATAGTAATAACCATCCTTTTCTCGTTGCCAGGCAAGCCTTCATCACGCAAGAATTGTCTGAACCTATCCATGAAGTCAGCCTCGATACCAAAGACATTCAAAGTTTCGATATCTTCAATGAATCCGGGCTTCGTGGTGGCATAAGTATGCCCACTGCGCTTCAGACTCCACTCATAGCCTTTTAAGCGCACACCGCGCCCAAATAGCTGGATAATTTGCGTTCCTTCGCTCTTACCGACATGCATCAAACCCATGGTACTAACACGCCAGCAATCCCACCCTTCTACAAATTTCTTAGACCCGATCAACAGATTGATGGGAGATGAGGAATCCTTCACTGAGGCAAACATCGCTTCGGTGAAATCGCTATCTTCCACATTTAGCTGAATATCATTGTGCTTGGCAGTCTCTTCTATGTGGTCGCACAAACCCTTTGCATCTCCGACATTGATCAAACCAAAGGGAGTGTCGCTATTGCCGAGATACAAAGCGACTTCTCCAGAATCACCTTTGAGCCTTGCCAAACTAAGCTGTCCACCGGCTGGGTTGTTGAACAGTGTTTTCAGAATATCATGATAAATCTCATTAGTGTTATTAGTAGAAATAGCGGCCTTGAGCAGGTAATTGAATGAATTAGCAAAGATGTCGCTACCTGCGTCGTCAAGCAGACCTGTACTACTTCCATTGTCATAGAGTATCTTCTCAATGCTCTTCTGGAAAACAGAAGCGTTACTCAAGAACTTAGCGATAAAGACAATAATCTGCCCCACGTCAGAGAGTAACTCCTCACTGGGAAGTTCAACCTCTTGTTTACCCTTTTTTTTGGTTACAGTGCTACCCACAAAAACCCACAGTGGTTTTTCCAGGTTAAAGGGAACAATCTCCTGTTTTTTATCTTCATAGACTTTGAGTTGCTGATAGTATTTGAGCAGACAGGCAGTCAGATACACATCCTGCACCTGCTGATAGGTTTTGGGCAGATTCAATATCTGGTAGTCCTTGCCAAAGCCATCTTCGTAAAACCACCTGTAGGAATAGTCAAAGATCACAGTTTTGGCATAGCTATCCTCAAATGCTCTGTTGTTTGCAGCAGCTACGGCTTGGGCAAAAGTGGCAGAATATTCAAAGGTAAAGCCTTTGGCACATAGTTCTGACCTTCTCGTGAACCATACTCCTTCATCTTTTCCGCTCATCCCCCGGTGACCTTCATCCACCAAAAGCAGGTTTTGATCTCCCAGACTGCGGGTGGCAATGGTATTCGGTCCTTCGGTGTCACCGAGTTTGGTGATTTCGATTACATCGACCATATCAATGCTGCCGTCTTGCTTGGTCTTTAGTCTTTGGGCAGAATAGAAACCGCTAATCTTTAGCTCTTCCAAATGCTGCTCACTAAGCCGTTCATTGGGGCTCAGCAAGATTACTCTGGAAATCTCACTTCCCTCACGAGTCTTTTTGGCATAATGCCGGAACTGCAAGAGGTTCACATGCATCAGCAAGGTCTTACCGCTACCTGTTGCGTTTTGCAGGCAGAGCTTGTTCAGGTCATCAAAAGAGTAAGGCTCAAGGTTCTGAAAGCCAGTCCACTTTTCATTAAACCGCTTTAGATAGACATTCAAATCTTCCAGCAGCTTGGCTTTATCGGTAAAATACCTATCCAGATAGATTTCCACAAAGAGCAGGGTTAGCCATTGAAAGTACTTCCAGACAATAGGACGACTGCGCAGGTAGTTAATCGTCTTGGTATGAGAGACGATGTTTTCCTCATAGATGCGTAGCTGCTCTTTGCTGATGGGATGGAACTGATTGTAAAACAGCTCGCTATTCACCAGTTCATGATAAAAGCGGTGCAAGCCGTCTGCATCATAACCCTCCAGACGGCTATCCCTGATTGGTGCTGCCAGCTTGTGAAAGGGCTTGGTGTTATCCTTATAATCCAAGAGCGGGTCTATTCCAAATTGACTTATCAACCACTGGTTTAGGAGCAGTTTATTAGAGAACTTGTGGTTCTTTAGGGTTGTCTTACGTGCCATTAGCTGTTTAAGCCTTCAAGTTTGCTTAGCCATTCATTGAAGTGAGGGCATCTCTGCCTTATAGTGTTTAAACCGATCGTTTCCGTAATTTTGCTACCAGCGTATGGCTTATCATAAGCAGGGATTGCATTAAGAATCCTATGCGATGGGGATGTGTTTGGATTTTCGTTTATCATCTCAGGTTCCATTTGTTGACTTAATCGCACCAAACTTTCAATTTGCCGATCGTTATCTAAGTATTCATCTTTTAGTTTACCGGGATCAGAAAATATCAGAGCTTCAAACTCATGCAACTGAATATAGGGTATAAAACGGCGATCATCTATATCCTGAGCAAAAGCAGATTCAAGTATCTCTACCTTACGGATGGGATCATTAACCCTAAAGGCTTCTTGATAACCCGGAAAATCATTAGGAAGACCGTATAGATCTATCATAGTTGTGAATCTGCACTCATCATTGTTGTCGGTTTGTATTCGCTTTACTATATCATTTCTAACTTTGGCATAGTTACTTATTCCACCCTTAAATTGCTGTCCAGTTTTGGGTACAAACTTTGTTAAGAAACAGCATACATCAACACTAACATCATGGTGAATAAGGTGATTAACCAGCAAGCTCTCTACGAATCTTTTCTCTGTTGGCCCCTCTCCTAATACATGTAGCCTGATCATGGGCGACCCCCGATAAGGTTTTTCTCCCATAACTCGGACATGGTATAGTCCTTTACCCATTCTGTAAGTTTATCTTGATCTAGTCTGTTAAACACAGTTGAGTCATCCTTGGTCTCAACAACGATGATATCGTTAACATTGAAGAAATCCAACAGGAAAGAGGATTGGGTAGATAGAATTATCTGACAGTTTTGTGCTGCGATCTTAATCATACCCACCAAGTCAATTAAAGCTTCTGGGTGCAGCCCCAGCTCTGGCTCGTCTATCACGATGACGTTTGGTAGCGAATCTGGCGGCTGTAATAGAAGGGTCGCCAAAGCCATAAAGCGTAATGAACCATCAGATATCTGATTCACCCCGAAAATATGCTCTTTCCTCTTATGTTTCCAATCAAGCCTTATCATCGCTGGATTATCCATTAGTGGTTCCAGGACAAAATCGCTAAACTGGGGCATGATTTCACCAATTCGATTCACAATACGTTTGTAATAACTTGCACTCGTTTTACTTCGCTTCATCTGATATAGAAAGGATGATAAATTGCTGCCATCAGACAGGAGAAACCTATTGTCCTGTATCATTCCAGGCTGCCTTATCAGTGACCTGTCTGATGTATCGTGGAACTGAAAAGCTTTAATTTTACTGAGCAAAGCTAAAACATCAGTAGCCTTTCTTGATGCCTCTTGGCCAAATAGCTTACTTTCTGCGTGCCCTGAGCCAATTGTGGACGGTCTGGCTTTTTTCTGCGTACCCATTATGAAGGCATTATTGTCAACATTCTCATAGGCGAACATCATTTGTCCAGCATATGAGTGGACTAATGCAAATTCGTAATGAAGAATGCTTTTTACTTCATTCACAAAACTAAGTCTGGCGGAAAACCTATCCGTAGTTTTGGTTCCATAATGTAAGATAGAATCTGCATAACCTTGCTTACCTATAAAAACCTGTAGCTGCTCTTCAGCTAAGCGATTTAGAAGTTGAAAAAAGGAAACCAGATTGCTTTTACCGACTCCATTTGCACCAATCAAGACGTTGATGTCACTAAAGTCAATGCTCTGTTTCTTGCCAATCGACTTGAATCCGGTTATCTCTATGTTCTTTAGCTTGTGTCTAATATCGCTATTCATCTTTTCTCCCATATATCCGTAATTAATTAACACATATACTATCTACGTCCTCAGGGAAATCAATTTCCCTAAGATCAGTCAAACCAACACTTATCTTGACTAATAGCATGGAGATAGCTCGTATACACATCTTACAATCACTTGTTTGCATACGCTTTGATACGTCAAGCATTAGTCTTGATATCATTGCTCCCACATCCGTTTCATAAACTCTTCCTCAATGAGCCGCACCTTCCAGGCATCACCATCCTTTTGCAGGTTAGGCAGATTGTTACTGCCATTGACATAGATGGTGTCAAATTCCCAGTCCATGGTACTGATGCGGTTTTTACTAAACCATGAGTCAAGAATAAGGTTATCCTCTTCCAAGTTTCCGGTCAGTTTGCGCCAGACGATGAGCACCTTTTCTCTTAAACCATCATTGGGGCTATAGGGGTTCTTGGGCACCCAGCCTTCCACCTTGCGAATCAACCATTTGCCATCGGTATCCTGTTTGAAATCCCCCTCAATGACCAGCTTGGTATCCTGATCTTGAGGTAAATCCGGGTCTGGCAAGCGGGTAAAAGCTGCTGTTAAAGACTGTGGAATTCCCAGATGCACTAATCTAAGACCAATCAAATAATTGAAGGTCTCGATTAAATCCACTGCTTTCTCTATATACTCATCACTGCCGGGCTTTTTTACTTTTAGCACATAGGAGGTGGGATCATTGAAAGCATCTATGTTGAGCAAACTCTGGCTGCCTTTGCTTTCCACATCCAGCATGTAATGCAGCAAATAGTCTTCTTGGAGTGATGCAATATCGGCAATGGTTTTATCTCTGATAGTCTCACTTTGAAGAACCAGATTGTTCAGAGTATCCTCATAACCTTCTAAACGTAAATACTTGAAACAGTGGCTAACACCGGTATGACGATTCTTGGGCTTGCCATCCTTCCATTCGTCGCAATAAACGACTTTTAAGATACGAGGTTTTAGCACGGTGTCGAAGTAATCCCCCATCTCCACTAAGATGAATTTACGTGTCCCATAGTCCTCACGGTTAAGATTGATTACGGCATGACCTGAAGTACCAGAACCAGCAAAGTAGTCTAATACTGTCGATTGTTTTTCATTAGCTCCTGATACTTTGAGGCAATATTCTACAGCATGTATGGACTTGGGGAACGAAAAAACTTGGGAAAACCCTAGGATATTTCTGAGTAGTGTAGTTCCATAAGCACTTGCATTGACAAGTTTGTCATCCCAAAGAGTCTTAGGTAAAACACCTTCATCATCCATATAGAACTTTATTTCAATCATAAGATTGCCTTGCTGAGATTTTCTAACACGAATATCTTGTAGTCTTTTTTTTAATGAATCAATACCTAATCGCCATGTATATTCTACTCCATTACTTATGGGGTATACGGCTTCTTGCATATCCTGAATTTGGGTAAGACGCCATTTTCTATTTTCTTCATCCCATGTTAAATTTGGTATAGATACAACATCATTGCTGATAAACAAAGGATAGTGCAATTTAGGGCGAGCAGATCTAAAATCATTAGCACCTCCTGCTCGTATGAAGCTTCTCCATTGGTATTGTTTCGAGCCATCAGATTCTTTGTACTGTGCTAACTGCATTTCGTTTCTTGGTAGCATGCCAATGACAGAATCTTCTGAAACAAAAGTAAAAATTGCATATTCGTGAGCAACAGAAAATCCCTTAACTGTAGAACGTCCTGAGGGATTATTTTTGATAGCTACTACACCCATAATGTTATCTTCACCAAAATGATACGTTATGAGTTCTCTAAGTCTATGAAACTCAAAATCATCTATGGTTGTACATTGATTACCAGATATATCAAGTAGCGATTTCCCCAATAGGATTCTGTTATCCATTAAGCTCAACCAAGATGAGCTTTTATACCCATTTTTATATATTATTTCGGATGCTGTTGTATTGTATGGAGGATCGATATACACACATTTCACCTGCTCTCTATATCTCTCTTGCAGCAAATTCAAGGCTTGGAAATTCTCACTGTGGATGAGCAACCCATCGCAAAGATCATCAAAGTTTTGAATTGAACTTAGAAGCTTGGCTTTAAATCCCTCGTCAAAGAATTTGGTATCCAGCATCAATTTATCGTTAACCTTGAGAAAGTTAATCGTTGGAGGATTGGTAAAGGCAGGACAGGTAGTGTCGCCTTCTATCTCATCAATAGCAAAGAGCTTGATCCACTCAGCAATCTGCTCCTTGTTTACAATAATTTGGGGATATAGCTCTTGCGGTACCCGGTCGAGAGTAATGCAGTAGTTTGTCTCCACCACGAATTTCTTTTTTTGCCAGAGCTTCTTTTGGAAGTCCTCGAGCTGAGCCATAAACTCGATTAGCTTAATGGCGATTTTGCGCATGACTTTAACCTTGGATAAATAGTCTTCCACCTTGGGAGCTTCGGCGTTTTCGATATCATCCAGGCGCATAATTTCGTTTTTGATATAGAAATCCAGCTCTCGCTTGAGAAAAGCACCCAAGTTCTTATGGATAAAGTAGTCCATTGTATTACGGGCTGTATATTGATTTATATACTTGGTCAGCAGGATTCTGTCTTTATCTTTATCCGTGGGAATGCTGGTGGAAAGAGCATTCAAGTAATCCTTAACCACGAAAGGCACGAAAGCACACGAAAGGGGGCTATTAACCACGGAAGGCACGGAATTACCCGGAAATCCTTCATTTGAATCTTTTTCCGTGCTTTTCTGTGTATTCTGTGGTTCTCCTTCTTGGTCTGTTTTCGTGTCTTTTCGTGTATTTCGTGGTTCATAGCTTTTTAATGCTTTGATAATCAGAGCTACAGCTTCCTGGTTTAGAGTATCTTGTTTGGCTTTATCCGTGGTGGGCCTATACTCAAAGTTTATGATCAGCTCATTCGTGTCGTTAAGCTCAAGGGGCTTGGCTTTGTGGATGTGAAAAAAGCGTTTGGTGGCATCACTGGCTTTCACATTGGCATGTTCACCTTCGGTGGCATCCACAATGCGGAAGTGCACTTTTAGGCCCTCGGGGATGCTGCTGTCATCCAGATCAATTTCCTCAACACTTTGCTTCTTATTCTCCTTCAGCCCCTTAATAGCTTCGGTCAGATTGACAGTGTAATTGGCAAAATACTCTGTGGTTTTGATGTAGTATTGATCAGCATTTGCCCAATGCAGCTTTACTTCTTCTCCGTTGTAAGGTATGGAGAAAGGTGCTGCTTTACCCGGTGTCTCTCTGGTGTAATAACGTCTGGAGATAAAGTCTCCATCATCGTAATAGCGTTCAAAGAACCGGTAGAGGTGATCATATATCTCTGCTTCAGAACTGGCACTATCTTTGATAGCTTCGTACCTGGCACGGGCTTCCATTACTTTGTCTGTGGATTCTGGGTCTGCAGCACCGTACGCTTTCGCTGTTTGAATGGCTTCATCCAGTTCTTGTTTAAGCTTATCTTTCTTGGTTTCATCCGCTTGTCCAAAGGTGTCCTGTATTACCTGTAAAAGGTCATTTTCTATGAAACTGCTGACCTGTTCAGATTTGGCATGCATAATCCGATAGAATCCAAAATCCAGATCAGGTTGATTGAGCTGGAACAGCTCTTTGAGTTTATTTATCAGCTTACTGCGCAGTTGTTCTGTTGTCGGCATTCAATACTCCTTTTGTTTAACCACGGAAGACACGGAAAAGCACGGAAATCAACAATAAGGATTTCACAAGACAAATCTCTCAATTTTAACCTGGGGGTGAGAACTAAAGTTTATTAGAAAACCAAGTGGTTTTTTTGTGGCTTTCAAGTAATTAATAAGCTGTGCTCTATGCTCAGGGAGTAGTTCTTTTACGGTTTTGAGCTCAAGAATGATGTTATCATAACATATAAAATCAGGCTTATACTTCTGATTGAGAACCTCTCCTTTGTATGTGATGGTTAGCTCAGGCTGTGACACAAATGAAATACCTCTATTGGAAAATTCTTTCACCAAGCATTCTTGATAGACGGCTTCCAGAAAACCAGAACCAATTTCTTTATAGACTTCAAACACAGCTCCTCTTATCTTGTAGGATTCATCTTCAAGAATTATCTTTCCGTGTCTTTCCGTGTTTTCCGTGGTTGAGATCATCATATCACTTTCCACCGAATGGTGAAGAGGGTTGTAGTTTTCGTCTTTTGTTTAAGCCTGTGAGACAAGGCATCGATCAGTTTATCCCTTTTTTCGGCAATCTGGTCTTCTGTATCAAATATCTTCTCACGCAATTTGCGTTTCTTCTTTTCCAGTTTGGCGATGTCTTCCTGTAAATCGTGCTGTTCCTTCAAGGTAGGGCTTTGTCGGCAGAGTCTCTGCTTTTCCCGAATCTGCCTTTTAATATCATCCAATTCCCGTTCAACAGATTTTACCATGTCATCTGCCCATTTCTCCAGTTGTTCACGGGCTTCGCTAAAGTGCTTGTTATTCTCTTCCAGGTTCTTGGCTAAAGTAGCCTCTACGTGCCTTTCTGCATTATCCTGCAGCTTTACCTCCGTAGGTATTACATCAAGAGATTGATCCGAGACGAACCCATTACATAAGAACAGCTTTTCACAGGTCTCTTGGTCAAGGCTATTGCCTGCGTCATCCAGTGCCGTGAACAGCAGATACTCTTCTGTATCCAGAGAGTTAACGGCAAGCAGGTCGAGCCTGAGCCATCCGTGCTTCCCTTTCAATTGTTCGATCAGAGTGATTCTGGTGGGGTGTTTGGTGATATCAAAAACCACTTCTACGGGAGGGCATGTTTTCTTTTTCCCTTGCTCCAGAACGTATTCACCTAAGGGATGACTCATACGATACAGGAAATCGTTACCGAAGTTTTCGCTGTCTTTGGAGATCAGACGATAAGTACCGGGACGGCTGCCTTTGCAGGGAGCTTTCTTTAGACTGAATGTATGGGTTTTCTCTTCAAAGGATGCTTCCTTGTTCAGGATGTGCATCGTTAATTGCCAGAAGAGCTTTCCTATCTTGTCCAGGGCTTCTACTGCATCTGTATGGTTTGCTTTGAGGCGTTCATGAACATCCTCATCGAAATGTTCCAAGAGCTTGCGGCGAGTATCTTTCATCCTGGTTTGGATCGTATCTTCCAGCTCTTTCTGAAGTTTATTAAAAGCTGTGGCAATCTCCTCCGCTGTCCGGCATTGCTGATAAATCTCCAGCACCTTGCGTTCAAAATCAACTCCTGACTCCAGTGAACCGAGGACATCATCAGAAGCACCAAAAACACCAGAGAACAAGTGAAATTTCTCTGAGAGGATCACAAATACTCTTTGGTCTGCTTCATTACGTTCATTCAGGAAATTGATCACCACCACATCGTGTTTCTGCCCGTAACGGTGACAACGACCAATCCTCTGCTCTATGCGTTGGGGATTCCAAGGCAGATCATAATTGATCACCATAGAGCAGAATTGGAGGTTTAAGCCTTCAGCACCTGCTTCAGTGGCAATCAGGATGCTGGATTGATCTCTGAAGCGTTCTATGATTGCTGTGCGTAAATCAACTTGTTTGGAACCTGATGATCTGCCATTGGCTTGATTTGCGGCTAACCACTCAGTATAGATTTGTCCTGTAGCATCGTCCTTATTGGAACCATTGAAGGTCAGCACTTCGCCAGCATAGCCATTTGCTTCCAGATAGTCCTTGAGCCAGGTTTGGGTGCGTCTGGATTCTGTGAATACAACTGCTTTGCGGGCTGCTCCCATTTTTTTCATTTGGGAAAAGCCTATATCTAAGGCTGTAAGTAATGCCTTGGACTTGGAATCCACCCCGAAGCTTCTGGCATTGTCTATATAGCCATTGAGGGCTTTTATTTCAGCGTCTAATTTGGCTAAGTCGATTTTTTTAGGGTGATCTGCTTCAGGAGGAGTGACTGGCTCAGTCTCAGTTTCCAGGTCTTCCTGATCTTCCAAAAGCTCGTCCAGCAGGTCATCATCAATGTAGTCGTCTATAATCAATTGTTGTAAGGCACTTTGCTGCTTGTGATAGTCTTGTCTGAGCTTAACCAAGCGGTCTCTGATAATCTCCAGTGTACCTGCCACCGCATGAGGTGATGAAGCCAGTACTTTGCGAACCAAGAGGATCAGAAGATGCTTCTGTCCTTGTGGGAGAGCATAATTATCCTCTGTCTTCAGGAACTCTGAAACTCCCATATACAGATCATGTTCTTGCTGGGTAGGAGTGAAAGGACGGGTGATGGGTCTGCGTTCTGTGAACTTCACATATTCCAATACCTGGCTGCGTAGCGTTCTCCAGCAAAAGGTCTGTAATCGTTCTTTCAAATCGCTTAGGCTGCCACCGGAATTCATGTATTGGCTGCGGAATGAGGGTAGATCACCAAACAGGTTTTCATCAATCAGAGTGGAAAGACCGTATAGCTCTGTAAGAGAGTTTTGTAGAGGAGTGGCAGTAAGCAGTATCTTCTTGATTCCTTCGGTTGCCCGCCTGATCTCTTGTCCCAGTTTATTGCTTTGCCTGTAGGCATTGCGCAGCTTATGAGCTTCATCAATAACCACCAAATCCCATGGGAGTAATTTTATTGATCCTGCGTTCTGCCCGGCATAATGCATGGAAACGATTACTATTTGCTTAGTATCGAAAGGGTTGTCGTGACCTTTCTTCACTAGGTCTTTGGCAGTTTTGGCATCTAAAACCTGCACCGGAAGATTGAACTTTTCCTGCATCTCCAAAGCCCATTGCTTTCGCAGTGATGCAGGGCAAATGATCAGGATTCTGCGCTTTTTCTCTGCCCAATACTGACAGATAGTCAAGCCAGCTTCAATGGTTTTCCCCAGTCCAACTTCATCCGCCAATAGAACGCCTTTGGATATTGGAGAGCGTAAACTGAACAAGGAAGCTTCGATCTGGTGGGGATTTAGATCAACACAAGCATCGAACAAAGCTCTTCCCACTCTTTCTACGCCTGCTCCGCCCATACGGCTGAGCTCGTATGCATAGTACTTTGCATGGAAGTCAGTAATCATCCGCCTGCCTATAATAACTATATTTTTTTTCGAGATATTTAGTTTATCTACGATGCTACAAGAAGTAGTATTGGAAACAAAACTACTTCTGGATTAGTCTCATTCTGTCAATCACAAATTCTGTCGCATCGTTATGCATCCTTATTTGTGTTAATACAGGGTCATGGCTTCCTTGCACCAGATACAGTATCCAATACTACTCGCAAGGAGATACGATGGAAGCCAAGCTACTGGAACGCATCAAAGAACAACTGGTTAGACACGAAGGTTTGCGGCTCAAGCCATACCGCTGCACAGCAGGTAAGTTGACCATCGGAATTGGTCGCAATCTCGACGACTGCGGTATCTCCCAGACCGAAGCTTATGTGCTCTTGGAGAATGACATCCAGAACTGTGAGAAGCAGCTTGTGGACGAGATTCCTGAGATATACAATGGTTTAGATGAAGTCCGCAAGTCTGTACTGCTCAACATGTGTTTCAACCTCGGTATCGGTGGGCTGCTTGAATTCAACAACACCCTGGCTTTCATAGCTGCCGGAGACTGGGAACGGGCTGCCAATGGCATGCTTGCCTCCAAATGGGCAAAGCAGGTTGGCCGCAGAGCGATTGAACTATCTGAACTGATGAGGAAAGGTAAGTGATCCCGATCCCGGTCGAGATTGATGTCATGCTCGCCATCCTCAACCTCCCCAAGGAGATGGGTGATAACGGCATCTTCAAAGAGCACCGGACGCTAGTTCTGGAAATGGTTCGTTCTATTGTGCTACCTGAACACTATACCAGGGCTATCCAGGATGATATGCCGGAGGATGAGCCATTCATGATCTCTTTTCGTTTTGGGTTCTGTTTCCTGATGCTGCATAGCACCTGTGAGTTCCTTAATTTGAAGACCCTGGGCGAGGGAATAGTCAAGACTGTAGAGATTTGAGACCAGTCAGCTACCGAACTGCTCACAGGGAGCGAAATAGACGCATTCAAAGCCAAGGTTGAGCTAAGGGCACTCACTCAGCTGCGGAACTATCTCAATCAAAGTGGCATGGAACGGTTGGTGGAGTTGAAACCAAGACTCCCTAAAGTGCTGAGAGCCGGGGTGATCTGAAATGAATAGCACGCAGATGACGCAGATCGAACGGATTAACGCAGATTTTCAGATGTTAGTGATATCCTGTTGGAGTACCAATGCCTGAGCAGAACTCCAATACCATTGACGAGATCATGGTTGAAGTTTATCGGGCTATCTACAGTGCTCTGGAGAGCAGACTGCATCTGATCGGGAGTGTTATCGATGCCGACTCCCACAAGGAGATTCTCACTCAGAAGATCTACGATAAAGGCGATTTCTACGGAAACACGGGATACGTAGTGGAAACCAATGACTCCGGCATGACGCTTCGAGTCGGCTCCAACGTACGCCACGAGCCTTTTGTTTTGGGCGGTAAAGTGCCTTCCAGGACTCCGATCGCTCCACTTAAGTCATGGGTTGAGCGCAAAGGTCTCTCGTGGACTGATATGAAGAGTGGAAAGCTGCTCACTGTAGAACAGATAGCATACATGATCCAAGCTAAGATCAAGCGGGAAGGCACCCAAGCTCGGAACGTTTTTGCCCAGGTTATAGCTAACCGGGAGCAGTGGATATATCAACAACTCAACTCCATCGAGGTAAGTCTATGACAGCATATCAGAGATTCATAGCAGAACGGAAGCGGATAGAAGATGCGCTCAAGTTCTGTGACATACCCACCATCCAGTTCAACAAGGATGCCATACCCAAGCAGTTAGCCTGCGCTATCGTAATCTTGGACTCAGAGACAGGCAAGAACGGTACTTCCCGCCAGTTCGTATGCACGGACATCGCCTGGACAGTCTTTCTGATCGTCAATGCCCATAACGTGGACGATCCCGATTCCGATCTGTACCAACTCAAGGAGAAGTTCCGCTCTTTCTACCTCAAGCTAATGAACCGTGATCTGCCCAGTGTGGAATACTATACCAGCCGCATCGACGGCACCAGACTGGTCAGGATAGCCAAGATCGACCTGCTCAAGGCTGGAACAGGAGCATCGGCATGAAAGTGATGCGACTGGGTGGTTATAACTTGGCTATCAGCTCTGTAACTGATCTGATTGAAAGCAAGTACAAGCCGGAAGCCATTGACCTCTCCAAGTGCCAGAGGCTGGGCAAACAGCTTATCTCCAAGGCAGCCGAGAGCAAGAAGACAGTGATGGCACCCTACTCCATGAGCAAGCTGCTCAATCTCCTCGATATGGACGAGTATCACTCCGGCTGCATCGATGCGCTCTCGATGGCAACCGTTATGCAGTTCGAGTGCAAGAACAGGCAGGTTGATGCCTGGATGGATGTGGATTTCTGGTTTGGAACGGAACAATGAGCCAAAACTGGTATGAGCAAAAAAAAGATTTACAAAAAAGTGCCTCAGGAAATTATGTAATGGGCAGGAGGTTTTTGTTCCTGCTGGTTTATTGGTGCCAAGGTCTCTTTGATATGGGACCGGATTGGCAAAAGCCCTATCCTATGAAGCAAAGAAGGTTGTAATGGAACTCAGGCACGAAGCGCTAACAATTCCGGATGGTTGCAATATCATCCTGGGACAGAGTCACTTTATCAAGACAGTGGAGGATCTTTATGAGGCTATGGTCAATACAGTACCCGGGATCAAGTTTGGTCTGGCTTTTTGTGAGGCTTCTGGTCCCTGTTTGATCCGCAAGGATGGGACCGATAATGAACTGATTGAGGTTGCTGTGCAGAATATGATGCGTCTGGCAGCCGGGCATTCCTTTATCATCATTTTGCGTAATGCTTTTCCGATCAACGTCTTGCCTGCTGTCAGGGATTGCCGCGAGGTGGTCAATATCTTTTGTGCCACAGCCAATCCGGTGCAGGTAATACTGGCCAGGAGCGATCAGGGTTGTGGCATCCTGGGCGTTATAGACGGTTCTTCTCCCAAGGGGATTGAACTCGATACCGATATTTCGAACCGTAAGAAATTCCTGCGGGATATTGGCTATAAGCGCTGATGATATTCCGAACCTTCGTTGCCCTGGAGCTTCCGGAAAGCCAAAGACAGGAACTACAGAAGTATCTGGCAATCTGGTCAAAGACATCTCCTGCAAACTGGGTGCGTCCGGAGAATCTGCATATCACCTTGCTATTTATAGGAGATACAGAAGCCGGGAAGATCGGGGAACTGGGAGATATTCTGCGGGAAAGGGCAGGGGAACTTAGTCCTCAGCAACTGACAATGCTTGGGTTTGAGCTCTTTCCTTCCGTCAATCCACGCCTGCTTTGGGTGAAGCTGAAGGGGGCCGGGAAGGATTTGTTTTCCTTTCCGGGGGCATTGGCAAAAGATATTATCCCGCTTGGTCTTAAGCCGGATATGAAACCCTTGAAGCTGCATATAACAATGGCGCGGATCAAGCAGCAGTTCCAGGCCTGGCAGGAACGGGAATTCCTGAGTTCATCCCTTGGTTCGGAGCCCTTTACCTGCAACAAGATCACACTTTATAAAAGCGAACTGCGTCCCGCCGGACCGGTCTATACCGCACTTGAACATATTGAACTAAAATAAGTTACCGCGGAGGTAAAATGTTAGAAAAAAGCAAAGAGACCGCCCTCAAGACGGCGATCACACAACTCGAAAAGAAATTCGGGATCGGCACCCTCATGCGTTTGGGCGATAGTCCCAAAAAAGCAGTGGACGTCATTCCCACCGGTGCTTTGAACCTTGATCTGGCTCTGGGAATTGGTGGCATCCCACGAGGCCGTGTAACCGAGATCTATGGTGCCGAGGCCTCTGGCAAAACCACCATTTCACTGCACATTGTTGCCCAGGCCCAAAAGCTGGGAGGAACAGTTGCATTCATCGATGCCGAGCATGCTCTGGATACGCAATATGCCAAAAAGCTGGGGGTTGAGATCGATAACCTGTTGCTTTCGCAACCTGATGGCGGAGAACAGGCATTGGAGATAACGGAGACCCTCGTTCGCAGCAGCGCTATTGATCTGATCGTGGTGGATTCTGTTGCTGCCCTGGTTCCGCGTCAGGAAATTGAAGGAAGCATGGGAGATAGCCACGTTGGCCTGCAGGCACGTTTGATGTCACAGGCCTTGCGCAAACTCACAGCCATTGTGTCCAAATCCAATACCGCTGTGATCTTCATCAATCAGACCCGGATGAAGATTGGAGCTCCGCCCTATATGAACCCGGAAACGACCACTGGTGGAGTAGCCCTGAAGTTTTATTCCTCCGTTCGGCTGGAAGTCCGGAATGCAGGAGCAATCAAGGAACCGGGAGCAGAAAACCTGATCGTTGGTGCACGTACACGCGTTAAAGTGGTGAAAAACAAGTTTGCTCCGCCCTTCAAGACGGTGGAATTCCCCATTATCTTTGGAGATGGGATTTCACATCTGGATATCGTGCTGGATATGGCATCCAATCTTGATATCGTCCGTAAGAGCGGTTCCTGGTATTCTTTCAACGATGTAAAGCTGGGACAGGGAGCAGACAAGACCAAACAATACCTGCGAGAAACACCCGCCCTCCTGGCAGAGATCGAAGAAACGCTCAAACAACAGATCAAACCTGAGGTGTTCAACACCCCACCCGAAGAAAATGATACTGAGGATAACGAAACGCTCTGAGAATGAGCAGAAATATATCCTTCGCATTGAAGATGAGATCTGGGGAGTCCTGTCCGGCAGGGCTCTCCGGAGCTTTTTGGGAAAGGATAATGCCTTGCCGGAGGATGGGGCTCAAGTTCGGATGGAGCTTGGGGATGAGGCATTTGAGCGCTTTGTTGACTTTTTGAAAGAGCAGTTTCGCGCAGCACTGTTTGACTATCTTGGCAAACAGGAACACAGCGAGCGCCAGGCCAGGGAATATCTGAAAAAACAGCGCTTGCATCCATCCATTCTGGAAGAACTTATCACCGCTGCCAGGGATCTCGGATACGTCTGTGATACCAGGTTTGCAGAGCTTTTCATCCGGTCCTGTGCCATGCGTGGCAAAAGCAGAAAGCAATGCCAGGCCAAGCTTTACGAGTGTGGGATCTCTGCTTCTACCAGCAAGGCCTATCTGGATGACTATTACCGGGCGGAGGATACCGATGGCATGATCCTGGATGGTATTGAACGGCTTTGGACGAGGTATTCTTCCCTTCCGGAGAACAAAGGCCGGGAAAAAATAGTCGCTTCGCTCTATCGGAAGGGTTTTGAGCTGCAGCGGATAATGGCAATCTATGACCAGTTCAGGAGGGATAAAGCAGAATAATTGTTGTAATATAGTCAATATTAGTTATTTTATCAGAAAAAGGATAAGCATGAGTTGTGTGAACGAGCAGTATTATTTGGATTCTAAACAGCAATTTTGTGGCTGCATCGGCAAAAGCGTTTCATGTCCCATCAATCCCAAGGTATTGAAATATGTGCTTTTGGTTATCCTCGTTTTGATTGTTATATTGCCCCTTTCGGCTCGTGATCGCAAAGTGCGCATCGGCGTCTATGATAACAAACCCAAGGTATTCATCACAGAAGACGGAAAACCGGCCGGTATCTTTATCGATGTGATACATGCAATTGCTTCCCAGGAGGATTGGGACCTGGAATACGTTCCCGGAACCTGGGATGAGGGCTTGAAACGTCTGGAAAAAGGTGAGATAGACCTGATGCCGGATGTTGCTTTCTCCAGTGAGCGGGAAAAGCTATTTTCATTTCACAGGGTGCCGGTGCTATCATCCTGGTCTCAGGTTTTTGCCCGCAGGGGAAGTGGTATTGCATCTGTTCTCGACCTCAATGGCATGCGCATAGCCGTGCTGGAGGGTTCAATTCAAAAAGATGTGACCCGTTCGATGATCGAGGGCTTTTCTCTGTCCTCACGCATCATCACCTATCCGGATTTTGAAACGGCGTTTGTTGCAGTTAGAGAGAATGAGGCAGATCTCGTTGTTACAAATAACCTCTATGGCCTGATGAATGCTCCTACTTTTGGGCTGGAGGATACTTCCGTGGTCTTCAACCCTTCCGTCTTGTTCTTTGCTGCGGATTTGGGAAAAAATGCTGAACTGCTGTCAAGCATAGACAGTCATCTGACCCGCTTGAAGAAAGATCATCAGTCCGAATATTATGTTTCGCTGAAGCGGTGGACCTCGGAGAAACAATTTTTTAAAATGCCGCTTTGGGCCAAGCTGATGGGCTTGATCTTTCTGGTGGCAGTGATCGTCAGTGCTCTTGCTGCTATAGTCCTCAAGCATCAGGTTCGTCTCAAAACCAAGGCCTTGCGCAAGGCAAATATCGAAATGGAAAACAGGATCCTGGAACGCACCTTCGATCTCGAAGCAGCCATGGAAAAAGCCAAGGAAGCTGATGAACTGAAATCTGCATTCCTAGCAACGATGTCACACGAACTCCGGACACCCCTAAACTCCATTATTGGCTTCACCGGTATCCTGCTCCAGCAACTTGCCGGCCCCCTCAATGAAGAACAAAAAAAGCAGCTAAGCATGGTTCAGAAAAGCTCCCGTCATTTGCTTAGCCTTATCAATGACGTTTTGGACATTTCCAAGATCGAAGCCGGACAACTGGAACTGAGCTATGGAGAATTTGAACTCAGGGCTTCGCTGATGAAACTTGTCGAACTAATCAGACCACTAACAGAGAAGAAGCACCTGGAGTTGCGACTGGACTTCACTGATTGTCCAGGGTGCATATATAGTGATGAGCGCCGGCTGGAACAGATTGTCCTGAATCTGATGAGCAATGCGGTTAAATTCACCGAGCATGGCTATGTCGAGTTGAGCTGTTTTGAGGATAATGGCAAATGCCATATTCAGGTGAAAGATAGCGGAATAGGGATCGATCAGAACAGTTTCCATCGAATTTTTGAACCATTCTCTCAGGCAGAAACCGGACTCGCACGTAAATACGAAGGCACAGGACTGGGGCTTTCGATCTGAAAAAAACTCATCACCCTCATGCACTGAACAATCTCCCTGCAAAGTGAACCAGGCAGGGGTAGCACCTTCAGCATAGTATTTCCATTTCAAAGAGGTTAGCCCATGAAACCAATGCTTCTTATCATCGAAGATAATCCCGAGAACTTCTATATGATGCAATACCTGTTGCAAAACAGCGGATTTGACGTTGTAGGTGCCGAAACCGGAAGATCTGGTATCCAGAAGGCCATGCATTACCATCCGGCAGCCATTTTGCTGGATATTCAGCTTCCTGAGATGGATGGTTATGCCGTGGCCAAAGAACTGAAGGCTTTACCTGAATTAGCCAAAATTCCGATCATAGCCGTTACTTCCTATGCCATGGCCGGAGACAGGGAAAACATCCTGGCTGCGGGTGCAAATGGTTATATCGAAAAACCGATCGATCCGGATTCTTTCGTCCAGCAGATTTGTAACTATCTGAATTGCTCATGCAGGGGAGGGGAAACATGAAGATCCTCATAGTCGATGACAACGAAACCAATCTTTATCTGCTCCAGGCACTTCTGACCGGAAACAAACACGAGGTGGTGAGCGCTGCCAATGGCGCTGAGGCCATGGTTTGTCTGCAACAGAGCTCAGTTGACCTCATCATCAGTGACATCCTGATGCCTGTTATGGATGGCTTCACCTTTTGTCGTAAGGTGAAAAGCAATCCCGATCTCGCCCGTATCCCCTTCATCATCTATACTGCAACCTATACCAGGACAGAGGATAAGAAGCTTGCACTCGAGCTTGGCGCTGATGAATTTGTGCTCAAGCCGGTTGAAGCAGATGAGATGCTAAGGATCATCGACCAGGTCATGTCCAAAGAAAGAAGGGCTCTCAACCCCGGCAACGAGGACACCGAAAAGAACATAATGACCCTTTATAACGAGGCATTAGTGCGCAAACTCGAACACAAGGTCTTTGAACTGGAAGAAGTATCCCAAGCCCGTCTGAATGCGATGGAAAGGAATAAACGGATGGAGGAATTGCTCGATGCCACCCAGGCCGTCAGCAAAATTGGTGGTTGGGAATGGAACATGCGCACCCGGGAAATGTATTGGACGAGAGAAACCTGCAATATCCACGATCTTGTACAAGCCGATGACTTCTGGATTGGAGACAACCTGATAGGAACGAGTCTGGCCTGCTATCCGGAAGAGGATCGTGCCAGGATTCAGGCTGCCTTTGAGCGTTGCGTCAATGAAGGCTTGCCCTATGAAATGGAATGTCAATTTATCTCCCTCAAAGGGCGTAAACTTTGGATCAAAACCTCCGGACAGGCCTTTTCGGAAAACGGAGTAATCACCAAAGTTCGAGGAAATATCCAAGATATCACAGAACAAAAGAACGCAATGCTCGAACAGGAAAAACTCCGTGAGCAGCTTTTAAGAGCACAAAAACTCGATTCTATCGGACGCCTCACAGGTGGAATAGCGCACGATTTTAATAATATCCTCACTGTTATCCTGGGCTATTCGGAACAACTAATGGTCTCTTCAAGCCTCTCTGAAACCGATCAAAAGGATATCAGTGAGATCAAAAAAGCCGGTGAACGGGCACTTAAGCTCACCCGGCAGCTTCTGGCTTTCAGCAAACGCCAGGTGCAAAAACCGGAGGTTTTAAATCTTTGTCAGATCGTGCAGGATGTCTCCAATATGCTTCGACGTCTGATTGGAAGTGATGTCCTTATCGAGTTCAAACCCAATCCTGAGCTTGCCAGAATTAAAGCAGATGCCGGACAGATCGAACAGGTTATCCTGAACCTCGTGATCAATGCCAAAGAAGCGATGCCACAGGGCGGAACTATCACCATAGAATGCCGAAATCAAGATGTTGAACCCGGATACTCGCAGGAGCACTATAACCTACAGCCCGGCAGCTATGTAATGCTTTGTGTAAGTGATACCGGAATTGGAATGGATCATGAGACCCAAAACCGCATCTTTGAACCATTCTTCACCACTAAAGCTGATAGCAAGGGAACCGGCCTCGGGCTTCCAACCGTCTATGGCATTGTGACCCAAAGCGGTGGAAACATCTTCGTCTATAGCGAACCTGGCAAAGGAAGCACCTTCAAAATCCTGCTGCCAGCCACCACTGAAAGCGAAGTCAAGCCCAGTGAAAAGATCCCGGAACCTGAACCAGGCAATGGAGAATTGCTCTTTATCGTCGAAGACGATGATGCCATTGCCGGTTTGATCAAACGCATAACAAGCTCTCTGAATTACCGTTGTCGGCTCTTCTCAACTGCAAAAGCTGCCTTGCAGGCAATGTCTGAACTACTCGACAAACCCGATATGATGTTAATAGACATGGTGTTGCCCGGGATGAGTGGAATTGACCTGTTCCAGCGGATCAAACGCTCATTTCCTGAAGTTCCTGTCCTGCTGATGTCCGGCTATTCCGATCAAGTTGCGCTTTCCGAAATCAAGACTGCACAGGAAGTACACTTTCTCCAAAAACCATTTACCGACAGGGACTTAGCAAGCAATATCCGCCATCTCCTCAGCCTCAAACGCAGCAGACAAAAGGTCTTGATCATAGACGATGATGAGAGTATCCGCATGCTTTTGCAGCGCCAGTTCTCCAAGCGTGGCTATGGCTTCTTTGGGGTTGACGATCTGAAGGACGCAGAAAATGTTCTCAACAACCAGTCCATTGATATCATTATTGTTGATATGAATCTTGGAGGGGATGATGGGATTTCTGTCATACGGCAATTGCGTGAAAAGGGCTTTTCACAAGCCGTTATCCTGCTCTCCGGAAGCGTATCCCACCTGGATGAAGACAGCGTCAAAGACCTTAACATCTTTGCCTTTGTGGAAAAAACCGTTGGCTATCAGGAACTCTTTTGGGAGATTGAAAAGATACACTAAACCGGCATCCTCCATATTGGCTTGAAACAAGAGAAAAAATCAGGAGAATAATGTGAATAACAAAATCCTTAAAATCCTCAATCCGCTACTGTTCATTGCCCTGCTGGTCACGATTGTGGCAATGGTTTTGTATAAAGTTCCCGGACGCTATCAGTATGATGCTGATGGAGTTGGTCGTATCCACGAGATCGCAGGGATCATCTTCTTTCTTTTGGCTACCCTGCATATTATTTTGAACTGGAACTGGATCAAGAGCCAGGTCTTTGGGATCAAGCCCAAGAAGAAGAAGTAGAAAAGCCCGGAGCATTCTCCGGGCTTGACAGAAAAGCTATTTTATTGAATGGCTGTTATTTGATTACCATGAT